>OJAR01000125.1_pt1 | contig 27264 bp, 20 predicted proteins | sample 1589431 | NCBI WGS metagenome assembly OJAR01 (sample SAMN03283242) | human gut metagenome | biome: human-associated habitat; material: feces | host: Homo sapiens | place: Peru | collected 2012 | reverse complement strand
AGCGATGAGAATAATGGGAATAATGAGAATAATGAGAGTGATGGGAGTGATGAGAGCTGCTCAGGCTGTTTCGAGAGAGCGCTGTCGTGCGAAGCCCGGACACAATTGCATTGGCTATATAATACAATTGCATTGGCTATATAATAATGTAGGGTGTTTTGCCGTTAAATGAAAAAGGGGAATTTTGGCATTAAATAAAAGATGCGTAATTTTGTCCCCAGATTTGACAGATATGCTGAACCGAGACAAAAATCCCAATGGTGCCGTCGGTACCTACACATATAATATAAATATATGGCGATCCGTGCCTACTTCGACACTGCGCCGTGCATTGGCTTTGATGGTGCTGTGTGCCATGGTTTTATGCGCATTCGGACGCGATGGCGACCAGTCGTATAGTTTTCTCAATATCACCTCGTCCTCGAAGATTTACGGTCTTGGCGGAATGAATATATCGCTGGTAGACGATGACATCATGACCACCGACCAGAATCCCGCCCTGCTCGGGCAGGAGATGAGCGGCCAATTGGCGCTTAATTACATGCGATACATCGGAGGTTCCAATTTTGCCGGGCTGCGCTACGGTCAAAAGGTGGGAGCTCACGGCACTTGGGGCGCAGCGATACAGTACAACGGCTATGGCTCGATGAAAGAGACTGATGAATCGGGCAATATCTCCGGGACGTTCTCGGCACAGGATGTGAGCTTCAGCGGCCAGTACTCGTACGACATTACCGACCGGCTGCGTGGCGGCATCAACATCAAGTTTCTGTACAGCGCCTACGCCGGATACACTGCTATGGCACTTGCCACAGATCTGGGTATCAACTATTACAACGACGAGAAAGACTTGTCGCTGTCTTTTGTTGCGGCCAATCTCGGTGGCCAAATCAAGAAATTCGACAATAGTTACGACCGACTGCCCATAGACTTGCGCTTGGGGTGGTCGCAGACTTTCGGCTCGCTGCCCATACGTTTTTCGGTGACAGCCTGGAACTTGACCAAATGGCATATGCCGTATTACGAGAGCGGCGACGGCACCGATACGGGTGATTTCAAGCGCAAGGACAACTTTAGCAGCAACCTTTTCAGACACCTTGTTTTCGGGGCCGATCTTGTGTCCAGCCCCAACTGGTACTTGGGCATAGGATACAATTACAAGACGCGCACGGATATGAGCACGTATTCGCGCAGCTTTGTCTCCGGTTTTTCGATTGCGGGCGGCATCCGCGTCAAGGCCTTCGGAGTGGGCATCGCCTTTGCGCAGCCGCACACGGGTGCCACCACCCTGATGCTTAACCTCTCGTGCAATCTGCGCGACCTGCTTTAAGGGCCGTGCACGAGCGACAATGAGGGTTTTCGGGGCACAGCGCCCTACCCTGTCCGACCGGGGTCTTAAAGTTCCAAGATTCTTAAAGTCACCAAGGTCACTAAAATCGCCAAGGGTACTAAAATCACCAAGGGTACTAAAAGAAACAGACTACCGGCCCCGACCTCGGGGCACAACATCAATATGCAATGAACTTCACAGATAAAGAGATACGCCACAGACCTATAATCGTCGCCATCGACGGATATTCGTCTTCGGGCAAGAGCACCATGGCCAAGGCGCTTGCCTCAGCCATGGGTTATCGTTACGTCGATTCGGGCGCGATGTACCGCTCGGTGGCGTTATACGCCCTCGACCACGGTATGATTGACGCCGAGGGGCACATTGATTGCCCCGCTTTGGAGCAGGCGTTGCCGCACATAGACATCGACTTTGCGGTGCAGGCCGACGGCAGTCAGCATACAATGCTCAACGGCGTCGATGTCGAGGGGGAGATACGCAACCTGCGCGTGTCCAATGCCGTTTCGGCCGTTTCGGCCATTCCGAGCGTACGCACACGTTTGACGGCTATGCAGCAAGCTATGGGACAGCGCCGCGGCATAGTTATGGACGGCCGCGACATAGGCACCACGGTATTTCCGGACGCCGAGCTCAAGGTCTTCGTCAACGCCCCTGCCGAGACGCGCGCGATGCGTCGCTACCTCGAGTTGCAGCAAAAGGGCGACACCACCGACACCTACGAGGCCGTACTGGAGAACGTGCGCAGCCGCGACCATCAGGACGAGACGCGAGCCGTCAGCCCGCTGCGGCGTGCCGATGATGCCATCGACCTGGACAACAGCAATATGACGCCTCAGCAGCAATTAGAGCGCCTCAAGGAACTGGTACACCGGGTTTTGGAGCGATGATGCCGCAAATCGAGATAGATGCCCGCTCGGGGTTTTGCTTCGGGGTGGTCAATGCAATTGCCAAGGCCGAAGAAGAATTGAAGCGTCGGCCGACGTGCCGGCTATACTGCCTGGGCGACATCGTACACAACAGCATGGAAGTCGAGCGCCTGCGCCGTGCCGGGATGCAGACAATCACGCACGACGAGCTGTCTCGGCTGCACGATGTGCGCGTCCTTTTGCGTGCCCACGGCGAGCCTCCCGCCACCTATGCCACCGCCGCCCGACGTGGCATCACGCTCATCGACGCCACCTGTCCCGTGGTATTGCGGCTGCAGCAGCGCATCAAGCACGATTACGATGAGGCGCAGCGTCAAGGCAAGGCATTGCAGATAGTCATCTATGGCGGCCGAGGCCATGCCGAAGTCAACGGGTTGGTGGGACAGACCAACGGCACGGCCATAGTCATCGAGGACCTCGGCGGGCTTGACGCCCTTGATTTCGGCACCGATATAGCGCTATACAGCCAAACCACCAAGTCCTTAGAGGGGTTCACCGCCATCATCAGCGAGATACGCCGACGTATGCATGAGGGTGCGCGCTTCACTTACGCCGACACCATCTGTCGGCAAGTGGCACACCGCGGCGAGCACCTGCGCGACTTTGCACGCGCCCACGACGTCGTCATATTTGTGGCCGGGGCCAAGAGCAGCAACGGCCGCGTGCTCTACGGGCACTGTCGAGAGGCAAACGAACGCAGCTACCTGGTGGCCGAGAGCGCCGATGTGCGTCCCGAGATGACCGCCGGCGCCACCTCCATAGGCATCTGCGGAGCCACCTCCACCCCCCGATGGCTCATGGAGGACATTGCACGCGACATCCGCGAATACTATGCCAATACCGTCTCGACGCAATGAACGACTTCGTAGCCATCGATGTAGAAACCGCCAACCATGAGCCGTCAAGCATCTGCGCCATAGGGGCTGTCAAGGTGCGCGACGGCATCATCGTCGACAGCATCTACACTCTGATATACCCCGAGCCCGAATACTACTCGCGTTTTTGCACCGCCGTACACGGCATCACCATGGCCGACACGCAGGACGCTCCCAATTTTGCCACCGCGTGGCGGCGAATATACGCATGGACCGAGGGTCTGCCACTGGTGGCGCACAACGCCGCCTTCGACCACAAGTGCATCGATGCCGCCTGCCACGTGTATCGACTCGAGCCGCCGGCGCAGGAATTCCTGTGCACGCTTAAAGCCGCACGCCGAGCCATACCCAAGGCATTGTGCCCGTCCAAGACGCTGCCCTGCGTGTGCAGCTATCTGGGCATTCCGTTTGAGCACCACCACAACGCCATGGCCGATGCGCGAGGCTGCGCACAACTGGCTATGGTTCTACTATGAGGCACAGCCTCTTCCACCAAAGACACATCACACTATGACACCGCACACATTAAATACACCGAATATATTCCATACAGCGCCCACGCCGCGCATCAAACGCCGTGTGCACCTGCGCCATACAGCAGCATCGGCTATTGCAGCCATGGCCATAGCCTTGACCCTCGGCGCATGCTCCGACAACAGCCGCACCACTCCCACCCGGGAGAACATTATGCCCATCGAGAGAGCCGCCCTGCGCGATGCTCGGCACGCCATGAGCGCCCGAGATGTCCGCGAGCGCGAAAGCATACTCATCGATATCCGCGCCAAGGAATACGCCCTGCGTAGCCGTGGATATACCCACAGCGCCGACATATACATCAATGCCGTGCGTGCCGCCCTCGACACGGCTGCCCTCGATGCCGAGTAGCCGCAACACCCAACGAGGACATAACGTCCGATACGACACTACCCCAAAACGGAGTGTGACGCATCCAATACGAGGTATGCCTCCACCCCCAAAAACCGTTAAGGGCAAAAATATAAGGACGACGGTCGGCAATGACCCTCGTCCTTATGTATGGCTGTACGGTGAAAGAGCATTCTATTGCAATAGATTCATATTGCTCTGACGGCTCTAATTAAAGCGAATGGCGATGGATGGCGAGTTTGGCCGTCACCGACCGGCCGTTGACTGTCCCGACTATCGGAATATATGCCCAATCCGCTTTATATTCGCCCAATTCGGAGGCGTCTGTCACGGGATCGAACACAAATTTCAGGGTCTTGCCGTCCGTCAGTGTCGCGGTCCATTTGCCGTTTCGGCTCACCCATTTGGTGTCGTCCACTCTTACACCATTGCTGTCGCCTATGCGCGGAATAACGCCGAAGGATAAGGTTGAGGAATTAACGGGTTCGAGGGTCAATTCGCCGCCCTTGAGATTTGCATAAATGTAATAACTCTTGGGAATACACGATGGATCGGGTGTATAATACTCCAGACGTAAATCTTCGGGCGATGTATTCGCTTTTTCGAGAAGTAACAGCGGCGTTTTCTCTTCGGAATCCTTGCAACCGGCGATGGTCACGGCCAATAGCGTCAGCATCAAGACACTCAAGTACTTTTTCGCGTTCATAGCTTCATTCGTGTTTTTTGATGATGTTGGTTTTTAGGGGTTATGAGTTGTTATGAGTTTTTCTCACCGTATCTTCCCTTATAATCCGCATGGCCGTAAAACATTGCATCCCCTCCGCAAAAAAAATTTCGCTGAACGTATTATCAAAAAGGCGGGCGCGTTTTCTGAGAATACGGGCGCAATTTCTCAAAAAAATTTATTAACTTCGCAGACACCAAAGACGGCTATACGAGTGCGTTCGGTGTCAGCCGTGCGCGCCCGTAAGATTAAGCCGTATGTACGCTTTGTACCCCAACTCACGGATTTCAGGGAATGAACGAGGACGCACTTAGCCAATTATATCTCAAAGACACTGCATTCCAAGAACTTATGCAGTGCCGGATATTCAACGTCCTGCTTGTCGCCTCGCCTTATGACGCCTTCATGATGGAGGAAGACGGGCGCGTGGAGGAACAGTTGTACTTCGAGTATGTGGCGCTGAACCTGTCGTCTCCGCCTCGCGTGACTCGTGTGTCCGATTTCGAGGCGGCCCTTACCGAGCTGCAAAACAAGCACTACGATCTGGTTGTGGCCATGCCCGGAGTGGATATCAGCACCTTTTTTGAGGGAGCGCGCGGCCTCAAGCGCAGTTTCCCGGATACGCCGATAGTGATACTTACGCCTTTCTCGCGCGAGGTGTCGCGGCGTCTCGAGCACGAGGACATGTCCGGTATCGACTACGTATTTTCGTGGCTTGGCAATATGGACTTGCTGTTAGCTATCATCAAGTTGCTGGAAGACAAGATGAACGCCGAGCACGACATCAACGACGTGGGCGTGCAAATGATACTGCTGGTGGAGGACTCGATACGTTTTTACTCGTCGGTGCTGCCGCATATCTACAAATTTCTGCTGAAACAGTCCATGGCCTTTGCCACCGAGGCGCTCAACGAGCACGAGCAGATGCTGCGTATGCGCGGGCGTCCCAAGGTGATGCTTGCTCGCGACTACGAGGAGGCCGTGGCCTTGTACGAGAAATACGGCGGCCATACGCTGGGCATCATCAGCGACGTATCCTTCCGCCGCAACGGCGCCAAGGACAGCCTTGCCGGAATACATCTGTCGCAATGGCTGCGCAAGTGCGACCCTCACCTGCCCATCATCATCGAATCTTCCGAGAGCTCCAACGCCGCCGAGGCCGAGGCCCTGGGCGCTGTGTTCATCGACAAAAACTCCAAGAAACTGCCTGTGGACCTGGGCGATGCCATCATGGGCAATTTTGGCTTCGGCGATTTTGTCATCAAGGACCCCGACACGGGCAAGGAAATCATGCGCTTGTCCACACTCAAGGACCTGCAGAAGCACGTCTTCGAGATTCCGGCCAAGTCGCTATACTACCATGCCTCATCCAACGACATTTCGCGGTGGCTGTACTCGCGTGCAATGTTTCCCATAGCCGAAGTGATGAAGATGCACCGCTTTTGCAGCCTCGACGAAGCCGATGCGGTGCGGCAGCTCATCTTCGACCTCATAGTCAAGTACCGCAAGATGAAGAACCGCGGCGTAGTCGCCGTGTTCCAGAAAGACCGCTTTGACCATTACTCCAACTTTGCACGCATAGGCCAGGGGTCGCTCGGGGGCAAAGGCCGCGGCCTGGCCTTCGTGGACTCCATCATCAAGAAAAATCCCGTGTGCGACCACTTTGGCGGAGTGTCCATCAGCATACCGCGTTCAGTGGTGCTGTGTACGGACATCTTTGACGAATTCATGGCCGAGAACAACCTCTACCAACTGGCACTGAGCAACGCCTCCGACCGCAAAATACTCGAGGCCTTTCTGGAAGCCAAGCTCCCGGTGCGGCTCATCGAGGACTTCTTCGCCCTCTTCGAGGTGGTAGATCGTCCGCTGGCGGTGCGCAGCTCGTCACTGCTCGAGGACTCACATTATCAGCCGTTTGCGGGCATATACGCCACTTATATGATTCCGCACGTCAAAGACCCGTATCGGATGCTCAAGCTGCTTTCCGATGCCATCAAAGGCGTGTACGCCTCGGTGTTTTATGCCGATTCGAAAGCCTATATGAACGCCACGCGCAACGTCATCGACCAGGAAAAGATGGCAATCATCATCCAGGAAGTCGTGGGCGAGAATCACGGCTACCTGTACTTTCCGTCCTTTGCGGGCGTCGGGCGGTCTCTCAACTACTACCCCACGGGGGACGAGCAAGCCGAGGACGGCGTAGCGCAAGTGGCTGTAGGTCTGGGCAAATACATTGTCGACGGGGGCGCATCGCTGCGCTTCTCGCCGCGCCATCCGGACAAGGTGCTGCAGACGTCCACCATCGAGCTGGCCTTGCGCGACACCCAGCGCTATTTCTACGCTTTGGGCAACGACATCTCCTCGGGCTTCGACGTGGACGACAGCTTCAACCTGGTACGGCGCAACATCAGCGATTACGCCGGCGACAGCGCCCTGGACCTGATGGTGTCCACCTATGATGCCGACAACGACATGCTCATAGACAACAACCTCGGGCCCGGACGCCGCGTGGTGACTTTTGCCAACATCTTGCGCGACAAGGCATTCCCGCTGGCTCCGGCCGTAGACTTCATGCTCACCCAAGGCCAGCAGGCCATGGGACGCCCCGTCGAAATCGAATTTGCCGGCGTCATCAACGACAGCAACGCTCGTCGCGCCGGTGCCGACAAGGGACACATCTACTGGCTGCAGATACGCCCCATCATAGACCGCAAAGACATGGTGGAAGACACGGTGCTCAACGCTTCCGACGACCGCGTGATACTGCGCAGCAACACCGCTCTGGGACACGGAGCCATAGACGCCATAAACACCGTGGTGTACGTACGCCCATCGGCCTTTGACAGCGCTGCCACGCGCGACATCGCCGCCGAAATCGCACACATCAACGCCGAATTTGTCCGCCAAGACCGCAACTACATCCTCATAGGCCCGGGACGCTGGGGCACTTCCGATCCCGCACTGGGCATACCCGTCAAATGGCCCGAGATTTCGGCCGCACGCCTCATAGCCGAGGCTTCTTTGGGCGACTACCGCATAGAGCCCAGCCAGGGCACGCATTTTTTCCAAAACCTCACGTCCTTTGGCGTGGGATATTTCACCGTCAACCCCTACAGCGGCGACGGCATCTACGACACGGATTACCTGGATGCACAACCCGCCGAATACGAGAGCGCACATGTGCGCGTGGTGCGCCTGAGCGCGCCCATGCCCATAGGCATTGACGGACGGCGCGGTATCGGAGTGGTACTCAAGCCAACTGACACACAAGACAATACGACTATCCCCAACATATAAACACCACGACAACAACACGATATGCCATTCTTTGACAAAATACGCCAGGCCCTCGGGTTCAGCGACGGCGAAGACGACATCGATGATGCCATCATCCGAGATGACGCGCCGTCAAACAAGTACCGACACCTTCGGGAAAATGCCGATACGGCACAAGCCACACGCGAGACCACACACGAGACCGACAGTTCCGAACCGGCAGCGGCGTCACCGCGGGACACAGACGATGCCGACAAAGCCGCCGTCATCTTTGACCGCGTTATTGAAGTCTTCAATCAGTCGCTTCCGGACTTCCTAAAGCAGTCCGTAGACCCCGAGGCCCAGCGCAAGTACCTCTATAAGAGCCTTGACGACGGCCTCAAGGCTTATATAGCCTCGCTCAAAGACGAGGCCGCACGAGAGGCCGAAGCCCGATGGCGCAAAGACAACGACGCCTTGCAGACCTCCGTGAAAAACCTCGAACAACGCGCTCGCGAAATCGAAGATAAGCGCTCCGAGATTTCTCAGAAACAGATGAGCAGCGACCGCCAACGCCGCGCCCTGAGCGAACGCGTCCACGACCTCGAAAGCACCGTGGCACGCCTCGAAGCCGAAAAAGAACAATTCGAACTCGAGCGCCAATCCATGGTCAACAAATTGAAAGTCGCCGCCGTATACGAAAAAGAGAATGCCGAGCTGCATGAGCAAATCGGCCAAATGGCAGCCGAGCGCGGCAATACCTCGTCAGAAGCCGCCGACACCGCAGCCATCGAAGCCCTCAACGCCCAAGTCGCCGAGGCACGGCAGCAGGCCGAGGAAGCCAGAAAGCAAACCGAAGATGCCCGAAAGCAAACCGAGGAAGCCCGGCAGCAGGCCGAGGAATTGCGCGGACGCGTGAAACAATTACAGAACCAAGTGCAAGCCGAGCAAGGCAATAACGCCAAAGCCCAAAACACCATCAAAGAGTTACAGCGCCAAATCGAGGAAGAAGACCCCCTGAACGACCCCGAAATCCAACGTCAGCTCAAAGAGATACAAGACCGCCTCGAGCAGTACGAGCACCAAAAGAAGCGCAACGAGAAAACCATAGCCTCGCTCAAGAGCCAACTCGAAGACGAACGCCGCAAAAACGCCGAGCCTAAAGCCACAGCCATGCCCGAGGATACATATCGGCCTATAGACGAACAAACGCCAAAGAACAAGACGCCGCGACCGTCGGCTTCCAATATCCCCAAGTCAGCCAAGCCGCAAGACGCACCCTCCATCGATGACATCCTCGGCGATACCGACTGGGTTGTGCGCCAAGACAATACGGGCAAGAGCCAACGACGCAATGCCGAGCGCAACAAGCCCAAAGTCGACAACGACCCCCAAATGAAGCTATTCTAAGAACAGAGGAGTCCCTAAAGTCCCTAAGGTCTCTAAAGACCCTAAGGTCCCTAAAGTCCCTAAGGACCCTAAAGCCCCTAAAAATCCTCAACGAATAATTCCACATTTCACATTATTATGAAAATATACGCAGCACTTATAGCACTGGCTGTCACCGCCATAGCAACGACAGCGGCATACGCCGCGCCCGTATCGGCCAATGCTGATGTGGCCGGCCTCGAGCCATACGTCTACCCGGCCAACCGCGCCGCCACGCCCTCCAATTTCACCTACATGCCTGACGGCGAGTCATATTGCGTACTCAGCGACGACGGCCGCACCATAGACGCATACAGCATCCGCACCGGCCAAAAAACCTCGACGCTGCTCGATATGACGCATACACGCGAAACCACAATCCCGGACATTGACGGCTTCAAGCTCAGCGACGACGGCTCCAAGATATTGGTATGGCGCGACTGCCACAAAGTCTACCGCCGCAGCTTTGACGCCACATATTACGTCTACGAAGTACGCACACGACTGCTCAAGCCGCTGAGCACGGCGCACGCCAAGGTGCGCACAGCCTCGTTCTCGCCCAACGGCCGCATGGTAGCCTTTGTGAGCGAAAACAACATCTATATCAAGAAATTAGATTACGGTTCGGAAGTAGCCGTCACCGAGGACGGCGCCGTCAATAAGATTATAAACGGCGCACCCGACTGGGTGTACGAGGAGGAATTCGACACCTCCAATTCGCTGGCGTGGTCGCCGGATGACAACGTCTTGTGCTACATCCGCTACGACGAAAGCGCCGTGCCTATGTACAGCCTGCCGCAGTATCAGGGCGCATGTGCCGCCAAAGACCAATACGCACTCTACCCCGGGTCGATGAGCTACAAATACCCCGTGGCAGGCCGACCCAATTCGCGCGTAAGCATCCACAGCTACCAGATAGACGAGCGCAAAACCAAGGACTTACCCCTACCCGATGCCGACATCGAGTACATCCCGCGCATACGCTTTGCTCCCACGGGGACGCTGATGGCCGTGGCTCTGAACCGCAACCAAAGCAAGATGACACTTTACGCCGTCAATCCCCTGAGCACGGTGGCACGCAACGTCTACGCCGAAGAATCGCAGGCATGGATAGCACCCGATACATACCAAAATATTGCCTATCAAGCCGATGGCATGGTCATCATGAGCGCCCGTAACGGCGACCGCATGCAGCTCTACAAATATTCGTATGCCGGAGCGCTGATATCGCGCCTTGTCTCCACGGATTATGACATCACCAAATACTACGGAGCAGATGCCGCCGGCAACCACTACTTTCAGGCAGCAACGCCCACGCCCATAGATCGCAGCGTGCTGCGCCGCGATGCCAAGGGTGTCGTAACACGTGTGGCCGTGCCGGGCAGCACCGCCGACGGAAGCGGCACCGCCGATGCAGACATGTCGCCCGGATGCCGATATGCGATGTACAGCTTCTCGGACAAAGACACCGCACCGCTGTACACCATGTGCACCGCCGCAGGCAAGACACTGCGCACTCTTCTGGACAACAGCGAGTATCGCGCCACCTACGCCGATATGGGCGTCACCAAGGAATGGATACAGGTGCCCGCCAACGGAAATACGCTCAACGGATACATCGTGCGGCCGGCTACACTCGAGCCATCGCGCCGCTATCCGGTGGTAATGTACCAGTACTCGGGGCCCGGATCGCAATTGGTGCTCAACCGTTGGGAAATGGACTGGATGCACTACTTTGCACAAAAAGGCATCATCACCGTATGCGTTGACGGACGCGGCACGGCTGCTCGCGGCAACAAGTTTATGCACTGCGTATACCGCAACCTCGGACACTACGAAACCATCGACCAGGTGGCCGCCGCTCGCCATATAGCCGCCATGCCGTGGGCCGACCCCGAGCGCATGGCCATATACGGATGGAGCTACGGCGGATTTGAAGCGCTGATGGCTGCAAGCGCACAAGATGCGCCCTACGCCGCCTGCATCGCCATAGCCCCGGTCACCGACTGGCGATACTACGACACGATATACGGCGAACGCTTCATGCAGACCCCACAGCAAAACGACGAGGGATACAATGCCGGCTCGCCCGTCAATAAAGCCGCCAACCTCAAGTGTCCGCTGCTGATAATGTGCGGCACCGCTGACGACAACGTCCATCCGGCCAACACCTACGAGTATGTCTCGCGACTCCAGAGCCACGGCATATTGTGCGACATGATGGTTTTCCCCAACATGAACCACAGCATCAACGGATGCAACAGCCGCGCCGTCGTCTTCGCCAACATGTTGCGCTTCCTCCAACGCCAATTCAAGTAAAACCTTCCCGAAGGACAAATACCGAAAAGAAAGGAGGAAAATAGTCACTAAGGTCCTTAAGGTCCTTAAGGTCCTTAAAGTCGCTAAAGTCGTCCATGCCCATTCCACATTCCACATTCCACATTCCACATTATCTCTGCATTACCGGGCCTACAGCCTGCGGCAAGACACGCCGCGCCGTGGCACTTGCACGGCATCTCGACGCCGAAATCATCAGCGCCGATTCGCGACAGGTGTACCGCAATATGGACATCGGCACGGGCAAAGACCTTGACGAATACGGCGATACGCCATATCACCTGATAGACATCGCCGATGCCGGCGAAAAATACAATCTCTACCGCTATCTGCAAGACTATGATGCGGCCTACGCCGACATACGGCGTCGCGGCCGTAATGCCATACTGTGCGGAGGCACGGGAATGTACCTCGAGGCGGTACTCAGCGGCCTGCGGCTGCCCGAAGTACCCGTCAATGCGGCACTGCGCGACAGCCTGAGCGGCTGCACCCTGCCCCAACTGACCGAGCGCCTGGCATCGATGAAAACCATGCACAACACCACCGACGTAGACACCGTGGCACGCGCCATACGCGCCATCGAAATCGAGACCTATTACCTCGAGCACCCCGAAGCGGCACAGGCCGCGCGTGTCGATGCCTCCCGACGCCCCGAGGCGCTGATAATCCTGATGGACATCGACCGCGAAAGCCGCCGTCGCCGCATCTCCGAGCGACTGCGCACGCGCCTGGACGACGGCATGGTCGAAGAAGTGCGCGCCCTGCTGGACCGAGGCGTCGACCCGGAGACGCTGCTGGCTTACGGCCTCGAATACCGATACGTGACGCTATACATCACCGGACAAATGAAGTATGCCGAGATGGTGCAATCGCTCGAGACGGCCATACACCAATTTGCCAAGCGCCAAATGACGTGGTTCCGAGGCATGGAGCGCCGCGGCTTCACCCTGCATCCCATACCATGGGACATCCCCGATGAAGACTTCATCGCCCGCGTCGAAGCCCTGCTACAAGAGTTCCCGCAACCCCAAAGCCCCCAAAGTCCTTAAAGTCCTTAAAGTCCTTAAAGTCCCTAAAAAAAAGATAATACTATGCGACACAAGCAGCTTTTCAAGACCTATGTATGGCTTGTCGAGACGGTATACCGCTTCGGACCGCTGACTTTTGACGAAATACGCGACCGCTGGGAATACTCGTCCCTATACGAAGGAATTCCGATGGCTCGCACGTCCTTCAATCGCTACCGCGACGAAATCGAAGACATCTTCGGCATCCGTATCGTCTGCGACCGCTCGAACAGCTGCCGCTACAGCATCGCCGACCTTAGAGTCCCGGACCGTAATTCGGTCCTGAGTTGGATGGCTAACACTCTGTCTCTGAATAATATCATTGCCGAAAACCGCGCGGTACACGACCGCATACTTCTCGAACCGGTGCCTTCGGAGGGCGAAACTCTGCGATGTGCCATCGAGGCGATGAAGACTTCGCGTATGATTGGCATCGAATACCACAAATACCAGTCGGAAGAAATCTTGCATTACGAAGTCGAGCCGTATTGTGTCAAGTTGTACAACCGCCGGTGGTATGTACTTGTGCGCTTTCCGCTCAAAGACGACTTCCGCATACTATCTTTTGACCGCATTTGCCGGCTCGAAGTTTTGCCTAAAACTTTTGTTATGCCCGAAGATTTTAGCGCCTCGGAGTTTTTCAAGGACTTCTACGGCATATATTACGACCCGGCCATTCCGATGGAACACGTGACCATACGCGCCTATGGCAAAGAGCGTTACTACGTGCGCGACCTGCCCATACATCCGACGCAGACCATCGTTGGCAGCGGCGACGACTATACCGACTACGAAATACGGCTGCGCCCCACCACCGATTTCAAGGCCTACCTGCTTTCGCAGGGCGAATGGCTGCATGTACTTGCACCGCAGGCACTTGCCGAGGACATCGAGGCCCGACACCGCGCCGCCGTGCACCGAAGGCCTGACTGACACGCGACACTCTTGTCCATAGTTCTTGTCGCCGATATGGTGCATCACACGCCATTAGTCGTATTTTTTCCTGTTTTTTTGATTGTACCACGTTTTGGGTCAATGTCACGGTAATTTTGTACCGTCAAACAAAAGAAACAACAATACGTCATGGAAAAAAAGAAACTCTATTACATGGACTGCCACGTGGCCGGACGCATGTATCACGATGCCGACGAAGTGTGGGACAAACTGAAAATCGGGACAAAACTTCATCTGGTACGCGAAGCAGACAACCGCTACGACCCCGAAGCCATCGCTATCGTCTATCGCGACGAAGGACCGCAAGAGGGCATGGAATATCTTGGACATCACGACAATCCACTGATGTATCAGGAACGTCTTGAGAACAATGACGACTGCGAAGAATACCTGATAGGCTACGTGCCGCGCTGCCACAACACGCAATTGTCCGGCTTCTTCGATATGGGCTGGGGCGATATTTTCGAATGTCGCATCTGCAAGATAGACCCCGAGGCACATCCCGAGCAGCAGCTCCGCGTCACCATCAAAATCAAGCGCAATCCTCGCGCCGACAGATAAGAAGCTCTATCAAAATCTAAGACCCTAAGGGCCTTAAAACATAGACAGGGCGGACGCCGCGGAAAAAGCGTCCGCCCTGTCTGTATCTTAGGGTATGGTCATTGTGGCTGTGGGGGCTGTGGGGACCTTAGGGACTTTAAGGACTTTAAGGACCTTAGGGACGAATGACGCGCCGGGCTAAAGCCCTCGGATAAAAGAATGCACAGTCCGCAGCCCAATTCCACAGTCGACATTATTTGGCGGCGGTGATTTTCAGGGTTGAGCCGGCGCTGTGGGCGGTCAGGTCGGGAGCTTGGTCGCAGGTGACGACGGCTACGCCGGAGGTGTAAGTGCCGGAAACGGTGGCATAGAGCTTGTACTCGTAGACGTACACACCTTTGGGCATATAGTATATGTAGAAATTGGTGCGATCCGGGCGGCTTTCGCGGTAGGCGCCCAGCGAGTTGTTCCACACGTATTGCGACACTTGCTCTTGCGGGATGAGGCCGGCAGGACGCTCGTCGGCTACGGTGATGCAGCTGTAAGGTCGGTCGGCCTTGATGGTGAGACGTACGGTGACTGTCGAACCGACGGGGACTTCGGTGTCGTCTCGGATGGCGTATGTCTTGCCGTCGGGTGCGGTGACGGTGAGCATCTTGTCTATGGAAATTTCGCCGTCGGTGAATGCGTTAATCTTGGAAGCCTCAGCGGTGTATACATCGGTGACGGCGCCGTATGCCGGAACATTCGAGCGCTTGTCCAGCGTCAGTGTCCCGGCGCCGGTGTCGGTGATGGCAGTGTCGATTATGCCTTTGCGTCCGTCCATATCGGATATGGCTACGGGCCGTCCGCCGAAGGTGGCGTATGGTGCTACGGGGTCGGAGGCCCATGAAGTGCCGCTGTTGATGAAGGCGTCCACGGTGTATGCCGTGATGGCGCTGTTGCCCCAATCGGTGCCTTGGCGGCGTACAATCAGGTATTCGCGTATGGCATCGGTCTGTGCGGACTGCCCGGTGACGGCGCCGTAGGCTTCGAGGAGATTGCCGTAGGTGAGCAGGTCGCGGACATTACGGAATTCCATGCCTTTGCCGGGGCGATGTGTGCCGAATTGGTCAAGCGAGCCGATGATGGTACGGGCCATGGCGCGGTTGCCGTTGTAATGGAGCACCAGTGCGGCTACGGCCTTGTCGTGTACCGAGAATTTCTTCCAATTTTTAATGATATGCTGTACGGTTTTGTCGATGACCTGACGGCCGTTGAGGCTCGGCGCGGGGGTGTCCCACGCGGGGCGCAGTGCGCCGTAGGTGTAGTCCGGCGCCTCGACACATTCGTCTGCATAGCGGAGCGCTTCGGTGCACAGGGCATCGATGTCTGCGGTGTCGTACCCGGCCATGCGCAGTGTGGCTATGCGGTCCAGGACGAAGAGCGTGGCCCAGAGTGACGATTCGCTGCACCATTTGCCCCAGGATAGTCCGCCGTCATGGCGTTGGAGGTCGGCGAGGACCTTGACGGCTTGGCGGCGTATATCGCGTGCCTGCTTGACGTCCACGGGGATGTCCAGCTCGGGATGAGCCTTGTGCAGGCTCAGGGCGATGACGGTGCCGAAATAGGCGTTGGCGGCGCAAATAGCCGTGGATGAAGGCATTTCGGTGATGGAAGGCAATGCTTCGACGACGCTCCACATGGGATTGGCGGTGAAGTGTAGCGAGCGTACCGCATCGCTGCCTTCGATGGCCGGGAGTTCAAGCGATAGGATGCTGTCGGCGGCGCCGAGGTAGAAGTTGCGACTGTCCGTGACGCGTGCACTCGATGCCAGCAGCGGTATGGCGTATTGCTCGCCGTCGCCCGAGACGTCATTGGCGGCGCGTACACGGAAGCCTAAGCTGTCGGCTTCGGCGAGCGTCAGACGCGGAGATATTTCCATAGAGATGATGCCCGAGGCTCCGGCGGCCAAGTCGAGGTCGAATTCCCGTGAATCCAATACCGAGTCGGTTTTGACGTCAAAGACTTCGGCCACGGCGGAGATGCGCGCAGGGGCTTCGGTGTTGTTGGTGATATTGGAGAGGAATTCGGCGCGGTCGCCGCGACGGATGAATTGCGGAACGACTGCCTTGACTATCAGCGGCTTGACGGCGGTGACGGTCTGCTTTATCGAGGCAGTGCGCATGTCCGTGGTCCATGCCGTGGCCGTGAAATGCCATGTCGAGGGCGTGGCCGGGATGTCCACCGTCACATCGGCGTATCCGTCGCGGTCTGTCGTCAGGGTCGGCAGCCACAGGGCATTCAAGACGTCGTCCTTGCGGAACTCGACTTGCGACAAGACGCTTTCACGCGGAGTCTCGGCCGCGCGGCTGTCTCTTCCGTATGCAACTACCACTTGCTCAAGAAGAGCGGGAGCTTCCGCAGCATTCGCCATTTGGACACCGACCATGTCTTCGGCCAACTCGTAGCACTCTTCTTCTTCCAAACTATTTTCTCTCTTGCTTGCCTTGTACATTCTGTTGCCTACGCCACGGAGAATTAAGCGAGGTGTGTCATATACCCATCTCGGCAAATCGAGGGTGAGTATGTCCGATAGTTTGGGTTTGACGGATGCGCCGAATCCGTACAAATTGTAATACGGTATATCTACATCCAAATCTCGTCTGTATCCGCGATCGGCCAAAGCCGGGCGCAGGGTGTTCATCGAATAGAATGCCAGGATGCGCGTATCGTACATATTCAGAGCCAGGGCGGCGGGCACACCGCGGCCGTCGGCATCGACGGTGCGCAGTCGCCATTGTTCACGGGCTCCGGCGGTGACGCGGTCGCGGAAGGTCTCGGTGATGATGCGCATCTTCGGCTTCTCGGGCTTGGCGCCCAAAGTCACTGTTTCTTGGCAGTTTTTCCCATCGCGTATGCCTACGATGTACACCACTCCCGAAGCATCATCGCCGAGAATGTTGTAGAGGTTGACGCGGTGCCATCCTCCCTTGAATTGGCGGATGACGGGCGTGCCTTTTTCGGCGGCAAAAAGTACGTGGATGTCCTTATTGCCGTTTACGCCTAATGTCAGGATGCCGTCATCGAGGCGAGTGTCAGGCGTCCATATCATTTCACCGTCGGGCGTGACGTTGACCTTGGTGTCGTAGACATATAGGTTAGTCTCGGCTTTTGCCGCAGTAGAGTCTTGTGGACAAATTTCCAAAGTGTATGCTCCGGGGTCAATCTTGGAGAAGTCCAACGTTTGTTCGCCTGTTGTGGCAGTGCCACGGCGCACTATGCGACGGACATCGCTGTCATACGCGTTTTCCGTTTCGCTGTAAACCTCATCGTTTTCCTCCGACCTTAAGGCCCAAGTGATGGCGGCGTCCTTGATTTCGGTCTTATCGGGGGCGGTCATCTTGACTTTCACCGCCACGGGCTTGGAGGCATCAATGCGGTCGGTTTTCTTGCCGTCTTGCCAAATCTCGAAATCAATATTGTTGGGAAATATGGCGTCAAAGCTGAAGTTCTCGCTGATAGTCGTACCCGTGGGCGTGGTCAGCGTGATGGTACCGTCGATGCGTCGGTCGTAGGCGTCAGTCTTGTTAATATAATAAGACAGAGAGTCTTGCGTACCATTAATACTGTCCAGACGCAACTCGAAGCGTCCGTCGGCGCCGGTGGTCACGGTGTCGCATATTTCGTCGTCATCCTCGTCCTTGAATGTCACGGTGGCACCGGCTATGGGCAGGCCGGCATAGGTAGTTGCCAGGCCGCGTATCACAGCCGAATTGGATGCGTAGTCCGGTATGGCTGTCAGCGAGTCCAGTCGTGCCTGCGGAAGGCTGAAGTCGCCGACGGTGAAGGGCGCGACGTCCGAGGCGTTGTCGCACCGAACATATATGCTGTGCCTACCCATACGCGTGTCTTCGGGGATGGTGAAAGTGCCTGTGGCGCGTCCGTATTCGTCGGTGACGGCCGTGGCCTCGGCCAGGGTCTCCGTGTCAGAGTGTAATTCGGCGGAGACTTTGACGCCGGGCAGAGCCTTGACCGTATCGGCCACTACCGTGAGCCAGCGCACTTGCTGTCCGGGACGATAGGTGGACAGGTCGGTGGAGACGGACAGGGTTCGGGGGCTTTCGCTGTACCGCCGCTCGGGACGCACGTATATGTGCTGATTGCAATCAACTATGCCTGCGGATGTTCGGTAGCAGAGGTTTCCGCTTATGGACCGGGGCATTTTCACCGTTCCGTTGGCATCGGTGCGGCCCGGCGAGGTATATCGATTCTTTTTAGTGCCTTTGTCCACGAGTACTTCGAGGCCTTGGACGGGCTTGCCCGAAGCGGCTTCGACCATTGTGACGAAAGTCCCGCTGTCATTGGTCGTAACCGCCGGGAGGTACTCAATGACTGTGATATCGCCATCAGCATCTAATTTCTTGCCGTTAAGTGTGACAGTGTAGCTGTAGCGGCCCACGGGCAATTGCACTGCTACGCTATCCTTAACTTCCACCGTGGGGTCGGAGTCATTAGGGTTTAAGGCGACGGTCTTGACAGGCTTCACCTTATGGCTGATGCGGTATCCGTTGTATTTGTAGAATTGCAGTTCGATGGTCTTGACATTTCGAACGGTGTATTTCAGGATGATGTCTTGGCCGACTATGCCGACTTTCTGTATGGGATGTATCGAGATGCTCGGCTTGGTGAAGTCGGCGATAGCGTTTGTGGTGTAAGGCTCGACCCACGTGCCCTGTACGCCTTGGGCGAGGTCTTGGAGCATGGCAAGATACTCTTTTTCTCCGAGGATGGCGGAGATGTTGATTCCGGTGGTCAGTATGGTGTAGGCTATGATTTCGCTGTTGGGATTGGCCTTGTACTTGTTCCAAAGGTCGAGCATGGCCTTGGGCATCTTCTGATAGTCGGTGGCGGAGAGCTTCTCAATCTTGGCCTTCCACATCATCCACGGGGCGGAGCCTTCGGGGTGTTTGGCAAGGACTTGTTCGCGGACTTTGATGGTCAGCGAAGGCGAATGTATCAGGGAGCCTTCTAATATCTTGGATGCGACAAAATCGCATACTGCGGGGTAGTATGTGCGCGTGAAGCGGTCGGCCTTGACGGCTTTGGACCACTGCTCCAAGGAGGTGTCGTCGGCGACTTTCCATGCCTCGGCGAGCAGCGAATCCACTACTTGCGTAAAGGCATCTCTGTCCCATTCGGCGATGTCGGCGGGACGCGCCCCTTCGGGGAGGGTGCGTCCGCGCATGTTCCACCGGTAGTCCATCCGATATTTGTTGTAAAGTTCGGCGGCATAGAGGTTGAACATGGCCTTGGCATCGGGCGTCTTTTGCAAGGCGGCATAATGCATTACATCGGCTATGGAAGTCTTGAGCGAATCGGCGTCTATGGATTCGGCGGCTTTGGTCTTTTGCATCAAAGCCAACAGCTGCACGGGGGCGTCGCCGGCTTTGACGGCCTGAGCCAAAGCGGCATCGGCATCGCGTATCACATCGCGCGGATAGGCGAAGTCCGGTTTTTCGAATGTTGAGGAGGCTGAAATTGACATTACGGTAAAAACTATTGATATTAAAGTGATTAAAAAACGGCCGGAGCCATTATCGAAGGTTCGTTGTATTTTCATTGTTTTAGGCGCTTAGGTTGGAACGATGTGAATTGTGGGAATAATGGGAGTGATGGGAATAATGGGGGCGATGGGATATTTCCTATAATACGTATAGTTTCCATTAATACCCGGAGGAGCTTTTGTCAGCCGATGGTTCGACGCTCGAAGGCGTCGATGTACGACCCGGGAGTGATATTGAAAATGTTTATATGTCGGCGGCGTGCCCATGCTTCGAGCAGGTGATAGCTGCGGAAGGCGACGTAGAAGCTGTGCACGATGTCGTGCAGCCGGTATCCGCGGTAGGTTGTATCCACGCGTTTCTGCTCGGCGGCATCGTCTTTGTAGAAGTGCGGCTGCACGGAGATGACGTTATTGTCATCGTCCACGGCGATGGTGCGCATCCACGAGTGGTCGGCACCGGCGACGTATATAGTGCCGAATCCGAGCCATGCAGCGGCCATAATGGCCGGTATCAAGACGTTGCGCGGGCGCGGCATCCCCAAGCGGTGCGTGTAGGCCCAATGTGTCAGCCAAGTCCAGCCTTCGAGGCCTACGGCGTTGATACACAGGGTATGTATATGGGGATTTGCGGTGATGGCCGGGTCGAGGGCGCCGACTTTGCCCCGGGGCAATATCAGCACCATGTCCCAGTCGACATCGGCCAATGCGCGGCGCAGGCGCTGCATATTGGGGTTGGCCGAGGGGGCGAAAAACAGCGGATCTACCATGATGTAGTACCCGGGTCGCAGGCGCGTGAATTCGGGCGCTATGGCGGCAAAATTGACGGCCATGGTCGGCATGGACGTCAGGGTCTCGCCGTGTTCGGCTATGGTCTGCGCCAGCGACGGGCCGTTGCCCATGACTATGATGGCATCGCCACGGGCATCTTCGCGACGCGGCCATGGGCGTGTGCAGCGCGAGAGCAACAGCATCTTGGCCATGCTCTTGAGCGAGGGCCCGGTCTGTGCCACGGCGTGTGCTATCTTAGATGTCGTCTTGGACATATTGGTGAGTGTTAAGTCGTTGGACGACGTTAATCATATCGGTGGAACGGCCCTCGGCTTCGAGGACGCGGCGCACGCGACTGTCATCAAAAGTCAGGCTGCGCGTCAGCGTGCCGTAGTAGCGGCGTCCATAGAGCCATCGCGCCCAGCGTGGTCGCAGCGTGCCCACGTTCTTGTCCTTCATACGGTGGGCGATGGCGTTTATAAGCGCATCGATTGTCGTGTCGGTGCCGTCGGTGATGTTGTAGATGCCGGGGGCGTCTTGTAGCTCTACGCTCAGGCGGGCGACGTCTATGGCGTGTACGACGCTGATGGTGGCCGAGTTGCCGCTGATGTGCATCAGCATTCCGCGAGCGATGCCGCGAGCGATGCGCATGGGCAGTCCCGTCATGCCGGTACCCACGATATTGGCCGCACGCAGTATCAGGCAGGGCAGCTCGTGCCGACGGCAGTAGTCGGCGAACATGGCCTCATCGCGTGCCAAGGGCGAATCGGCCTTGACAGGGGTGTCCTCGTCGCAGGCACTGCCTTCGGTGACATCGTAGATGTCTGTCGAACTTATCATCACGGCCGCATCGACGTCCACGCCCTCTTCGGGGCGCGTGATTACACGCCACTGCTCTCCGTAGGCATGGCTCAGGTATTTGACCATGAATTCGGCGCCGGGACACAGCGCCAGCAGTGTCTTCTCCGGTTGCGGCATCGGGGTGTCGCCGGGTCTTTCAAAGTGTTCGGTCATCGTTGTTTGCGGCATATAAAGCTTTTTAAGACGTGTGTGTAGTGTCTGAGTATATTGAGATGCGAAGCCGGCAGACCGTGCATCCTGAACGAGCGCAAGCGTTCGCGGTTATTGGTCACCAATCGCGAGTACCAACGCTGGGACAGGCCTCCGGTGTCCATGCACACCATATCCAGGGGCAGGTAGCGCGGTCGCAGCTCGGTGTGTTCGAACAATCGCAGCCACATCTCAAAGTCGCCGCCGACGCGGAAGCCGGTGTCGTAAGGGCCTGCGACCTGTGCGGCACGGCGCGTGAGGTACAACGTGGGATGTCCCGGAGCATAGCCCTGGCGCAGCATCGCGGGTGTGAAGTGTGCCGCTCCGTAGTATCGCAGCACTTTGTCGCTGCCTGCCCGGCTGTAATGCAGGTCGCCGTAGACAAAATCGACATCGCCTTCGTCAAAGGCTTCGGCCACCTGCGCCACCACGTCATCCGAGGCGTAGGTGTCGCCGGCGTGCAGCAGTCCTATGACGTCGGCACCGGCATCGAGGGCTACCCGAATGCCGCGATTGATGGCGTCGTATACTCCGGCGGGGGGCGCAGTCTCTACTATGGCGGTGCCGTTGCGGCGCTCGGCGTCCAAGACCTCGGCGGTGCCGTCTGTGCTGTCGCCGTCGATGATGACGTGCAGGATGTCCGCATAGGTCTGGCAGCGTACCGAGGTGATGGTACGGCGCAGGCCTTCGACATTGTTGCGAGTGATGGTGATGACGGCTATCTGCATCTTTTATCGGGTTTTGGTGCTGTTATAGCTGTTATGGCTGTTATGGCTGTTATGGCTGTTATAATAATAACGGCTGCGGCGACCGGATTATTTCACTCGGTGGGTGGAAAGATGATGCTTTGCATGATGTAGCAGGAGACGAGCACCACCAGCAGGGCGACACCGGCCCAGGACATCCACGTGCGTATCGAGTACTTGGGTCCGAGCACGGCGAGAGCCACGGCGGGAGCCACCGTGGGCACGGCCATGAGTCCGTAGCGCGAGATGGTGCCGCCGAAGAGATAGCAGGGTATGAGCCAGCACACCAAGCTCCACAGCACCAGGCGCGTCACGGTCTTCATACGAAAGTATGGAACGGTCATATCGTACTCGTGGCGTCCGTAGAAGAGGTAGTAGAAGGCCATAAGTCCGAAGAGATACCACGGATAGGCTATATGGGCGTAAAAGGACGTGGGCCCGTAGAGGATGTCGCGTCCCCAGTTCCATGGAAAGGGTATAAGGAATTGCACGGCGGCGGTCACCGGCAGCATCATCACCTTGTAATACACGGGGAGGTCGGAGTAGTCGCCGATGATGTTGTAGTAGGCCAATTGGTTGGGGGCATCGTAGCGTATCCATTCGTTGGACATCCCTATATTGATAATTCCTCCGGCATCGGGGGTGATTTGGGCGATATTGCCCACGCCCCACAGCAGTATGCAAAATCCGGCGCACAGTCCTATATATGTCCAGGCCTTTCGGCGTCCCTCGGCATCGACGGCGGCGGGGAGGATGCACATCACAGTGCCTATAGCCATGGCCAGCAGCATATTGGGGCGAACCAGCAGGAGCATGACCGCGCCTATGTACACGGGCAGGACGATGCGGCGACAGCTGCCGTCGCCGGAAGATGCAAATCCGACGCCGACAATGGCGAAGGATGCGCACACCCAGGCGTCCTTGATTAGCAGCGTGCCCGAAGTCAGGAAGTAGCACACGGCGGCACAGCAGGCCATGGATACGGCTGCAATACGGCGGTCGGCGATAAGACGCCAGGCGATGATGCCCGAGCAGAGTATGGACATGAGCGTGGCGGCCATGCTCACCATAAGTCCGGCGGTGACGCTGATGCCGGTTAGGGACATGACCACGGCGATAATGCCGCCGTACATTCCGTAGGTAGGGGGTATGGCCTCGCCGCCGGCGTCCAGGTGGAACAGTGCGTCATTCCACGTGCGCCATGCGTCGCTGTTGTAGAGCACGGGGGCGGCGTCGGTGCCGCCGCTGCCTATGGTGAAGTAATTGACATTGACCACGATGCCTATGGATAGGAGGGTGGCGGCTCCCAGCAGTACGTAGGCGCCGAGACGCGAGGCGCCGCCGCACAGAAAGCCGTATACGGCAAGGGCGGCCGCGGTGATGCCCGCAAATCCGACAAAGGCCATCGGCGGGACGCCGGGCACGAAGTACATACATACGGCAACGGCCAGAGCAGCCGCGGCGCACGCGGCTATGAATGTCTTGGGTATATGTGCAATCTTGTTCATCTTACGTTGTTTTTTTATGTCTTTGTGGTGCAGCGTCTTGGCGGATGCACTGTCTTGGCTCTTACGACTGTTATAACTCTTATGGCTGTTATAGCTCTTATAGCTCTTATGGCAGTCTTGGCTATGCCCTACCCTGCGCTTGGTCGCGGAGGGGGTCAGAATTGCACCACCAGCTCGGCTACGAGGCGGTTGCCGTGGCCGTCATCGGGCGCTCCGCCATGTCCCCAAAAGACTTTCTCGAAGTTGAGACGCAGCAGGGCATTGACCTTGCCGTAGGTGTAGTCCAAGGCCGAGCCCAGGGTCAGGCGCTGTTGCGAGGGCATGGTGGTTTCGAGACGCCCCTGCTCATCGACACTCTTGCCGTCGGAATGTGCGGAGACTGCATCGAAGCGCCCTTGGATGCTCCAGCGGTCGAAGATACCGACCTTGGCGGGTATGCCCCAGTCGGCAAAGATGTTGAAGACGTTGGACGAGGCGTGGGCATCGTGGGTGTAGATAGTGTGCATGTACTCGGCTTCGGCACGCAGCGTGCCCACGGTGACGATAGCCGAGGCACCCCAGAGGTTCATGCGCACGCTCCCGGGCTCTATGGACTCGAAGCCGGTCTCGAAGCGCAGCCAGTCGGTAGCCTGCTGCGAGACCTTGACGGCGTAAGCGTAGTCCTTGCTCCAAACGTCGTGGTCGGAGATGGTGGCGCTGTTGAACATCCCGGCTTCGATGTAATTGGCGCTGCCCCAGGGCAGTGTGTAGCGTCCTTTGATGCCGACGGCGCGGACGTTGTTGACGTATTTGCCCAGGTACGAGCGGTTGGCGAAGTAGTATGTCCCGGGGCCGCGGAAGTTGTCCGTGCCGAAGGGTATGCGGAATTGTCCGGCTTGCACAAACCATCGCGAGCCGATGTCGATGCGAGCCCAGACATCGAGGACTTTGACCGAACCTTTGTCGCAGAAGTCGGTGTTGAGGTAGTATCGCAGGCGCGGAAGCACGCGCCCGGAGAAGTTGACGCGGGCGTTGCGTATCTGGAAGCGTCCCTCGCCGTTGTCCGTATCGACTTCGTAGCGTGCACGAGCCACGCCGTGCACTTCGGGGATGTAGAAACTGAGACCTCGAGCGGCGCTGTCGCCGACTTCGGCGCCCACAGCGGCCATAGGCGTCAGAGCCCAAGCCAGCATGCTGTATATGTAACGCTTAATGTGCATTGTATTGTCTGCTGTTTTTAGCTGAGATGACTGTTATAGCTGTGATGACTATTATGGGCTTGGGTGGCGTGGCGTCCGTGCAGATACAGCTGTATCGAATTGATGATATTCTGCCAGGCGATGTATGCCGCCGGCGCCACCGAACTCACGGGGTCGAAGTATGTCCAAGCCATCCAGACGGCCAAAACGGTGTTTTTCTGCGCCAAGCCCTGCGCCCCGACAACGCGGTCGCCGCAACGACGCCCTATGGCACGCCCCACGGCGAATTGTATCAGGCACAACACCAGCGCCACCAGCGCCAAGGCCACCATGCGCGGAATCTCGGAGGCGGGCTCGGCTATGACGAAGCTCACCGAGCGGCCCACGACGATAATCAGCGAAACGGACCAGATGTAGAACGATACGGCCTGATGCCGCCCGAGGTAGGCATGTACGCCGGGAGTGATGCGCCGCAGCACCATGGCCACGGCCAAAGGTGCCAAAATCAAGGGTATCACGCGCCACGCTATGGTCGCGAAGGTGCCGAGGAAGTCGATATGCACATCCGAACCCATGGCCGTGAACAGCGGCGGAACAAGCAACGCCGCCGCCACATTCGACACTATGGCGAATGTGGCCTGCCGCGGTATACTGCCCCCGAGCATACCCACGATGACGGGCGCCGCCGTGGCCGTGGGACAGAACACGCAGATGAAAGCTCCCTGTGCCACAACACGATCCACGGGCAGCAACCCCAGATATACGACCACGCCGCCCAGAACCTGCACCGCCGCAAGCAGCCACGACAGCCGCGTAATGCGTATATTGTCGAAGGGTACCTTGCAGAAGGTCACCAGCAGCATCGTAAATATCAGATACGGCGCCAAAAAGGCCACCGCCTCCATATAGTCATGGAACAGTGCGCCCGTGCTCATTGCTATAATCAGCATCCAGGGCTTGATGCGTCGTATGACGTCATTGGCTTTCACGATTGCAAAGTTACTAAATAATGTGGAATGTGGAATGTCGAATGTCGAATGTCGAATGTGGAATACAAATTCGACATTACCGAGGGCGCAGCCATTATCGCCGGCGGTCGCGGCCGCCGAGGAAGATGACGTTGCAGCCGCCGCGCAGACGACTGGCCACGCGGTCGCCGTAGCGGTGCTCGAAGTCCTGTCCGAAGATATTGATGTTGGAGGTGGCCATAGTGAGCATATCGTCGTGGTCGCCGCGTGCCTCGATGAGCTGACGCAGCGGCTCGCGTCTGACGCCCATATACACGGCTTCATATGCGGGTTCGCTGCCCAGGTCTTGTATGCAGACTATGGGGGCGCAGGCTTCGCCGGTCATAGGCGAAGCGCCGCGGCATCCGCGTTCCCAGGCCTCGGCGGCGCTCAGAAAGGACCAAGAGATGCGTCGCTCGGTGTCGCCGAAGTACATCGTCGAGGGACTTAGGCGCGCAAATTTCAGCATCACGCGCATCATCAGGCTTTTGCCCGAGCCGGTGGTGCCGCACAAGTATATGCCCTTGCAGAGGTCGCCACGGGTATACTCGGTGCGGTTGTCGCTGATAGTGATGGCCTCCATAGCCGGGTCGCCTACAACCCAGCGGGCCATTTGCAGGTAGGCCCAGCGGTTGTCATCGTCGATGACGAAGCGGTCGGTGTAGTGGCGTCCTATGGCCTCGATATAGGCCATGGCGGTGTCCTCGTTGAGCGTCATGGGGACGCTGCGGCGTATGCCGTGGCGGCCGTAGCCGTCCATGAGCGCGGCTACTCGCGCCGCGATATTGTCTTGTGCTATACTGCTTTTCATAGTAATCCGTCTTTTAGCGGGCTTAGTGGATTTAAGGGCTTTAGGGGCTTTAGAGACTTTAGGGTCCTTAGGGGCTTTAAGGGCTTTAGGGACTTTAGGGTCTTTAAGGTCTTTAAGGTCCTTAGGGTCCTTAGGGTCAAGGTCCTTAGGGCCTTTAGGGACTTATTCTGCGCAGCCCGATTCCACATTCCACATTCCACATTCGACATTATCATGGCATTCCACATTATCATGGCTTTATCTCTGTGGCAGGGCGAAGCCTTTCCACTGGTCGTTGACGTTGAGGGTGGTGCGGGTGGCGCCGGCGGC
>OJAR01000124.1_pt1 | contig 27287 bp, 21 predicted proteins | sample 1589431 | NCBI WGS metagenome assembly OJAR01 (sample SAMN03283242) | human gut metagenome | biome: human-associated habitat; material: feces | host: Homo sapiens | place: Peru | collected 2012 | reverse complement strand
CCAAGTCTTTGCTTCAGGATGTCGAGACCTACATTCAGGAAAGGCCGGACAGTGCTCTGCGTGTGCTTAGAAGCGTGGATCCGCTGATGCTGAACACCAAGTCACTCCATGCCCGCTATTCCCTTCTGTTCGCGATGGCGTTGGACAAGAACTACATTGACACAACAGATGTTTCTGTCGTGATGCCAGCTGTGAATTATTACAAACGGCATGGCAATCCTGACGAAAGATTAAAGGCATACTTTTATCTTGGACGCATTTATTTGAACAATAAGAGATATGATAAGGCTGCGGTAGCGTATTCCTTGGCTGAAAAAGAGGCTTTAAGATCAACAGATGTAGTTCAAAATGGTATCTTATATATGAACTTAAGTTATTTGTACGATTTGGTTCATAATAAGAATAAGCAACTAGAATATGCGAATAAAGGAATGGCTTGCTATCAAGAGGCCGGAGATTCTACGCGAATATTTATAGCATACGGGGATTTAGCAAGAGCTTACCATAGCAGACATAACTGGCGGAAAGCGGATTCATTGTATCGTTTAGGTCTTGAAAAGGCGAGGAATGATACGTTGGCGGTAGTTAATCTAATTGAGAATTATGCCAAAATGAAGATGATTATTCCTAAGCCAGATCCAGAGGGGGCAATCTCGTTGCTGGAAATATTATCCTCTGATTATCAACAACCACTGTCTGTAATGGAATATGGTATTTATGCCTATGCGTCGGATCTGTTAGGGGATTGCGCAACTTGTGACCATATCATTCAACAGTTGGAAAATCTTGATGATAATCGTAAATCTATGGCTTTTATGTGGTTATATCTTATTTATAGGAATAGGGGAGACTACAAGAAAGCTTTGGATTATGAGATTGCCGCTGATAAAAGAAGCGAAGGTGTGCTTGATTCTCTTCTTGCTGTTCCTGTTTCTCAAGGGCTTCAAAACTACTATAGGGCTAATGCAAACGAAAGTCGTCTTAGAAGCCATAGAGTAGTGGCCGTTTCGGTTACTGTTTTTGTATTTGTTATTCTTTCTTTTGTAATTCTGCTGTTATGTTTACGGGTTCGTATAATGAACAAAAGAAAGAAGGAGGAGCTGGTGTTACGTCTGTTAGAAAATTCCAATCATATGTTGGAACAAGAAAATACAGAGTTGAAATCCAAAACGATAGAATATGAAAGAGAAAGGTACAAAGCTCGCCATTCTTTTATATCTGTTTATAAGGATAGGTTTTCAATGATGGGAGAGCTTTACAAAATATTCCTTGATTCAAAAAACAGGCAGGATGAAAAAGAAGCCGTTTATTACCGTGTCGAACATCTTATTTCCGATATCTCTACTGATGATAATCTTTTCTCTCGTCTGGAGTCTCAGATTAACCATGATTTTGATGATATGGTCATTCATCTGAAGAAAGATTTAGGATGTGTCGATAAAAAGGAAGTTCGCTTTATCTGCTACCTTATAGTTGGTTTGGATCCACAGATTATTGCGTCCTTGTTGAACCTTTCCGTTTCTAACGTCTATACTAAGAAATCTCGTCTTCGTGATCGTATCAAAAATATGGATTCTCCTTATAAAGATGACTACTTGTTAGTGATTTGACCGTAAAATTTTTCTTACAAACCATTTGTATTGTATGTTACCTCAAAAGACACATTCTGAGGTGATTAGATAGAATTATTTCTCACTTTCTCTTACTGTTGTAAGATTTATTTCTTACAACAACATAAGAAGATTCGTTATAAATTATTGATATGTAGCGCATTGCGTATGGGAGGGGTAAGGGGCTTATGTATGACGAAAAAAATCGTGAAAACAAGAATAGCATACTGAATATTGCTTTATATTTGTCCTTGAAATTAAACAACATTTTATGATAAAACGCATTATTCTTGGATTAATTATTTTGCTGTATCCGGCATTTCTTTCAATTGCTTCTGCTGATGATAATGGTAGAATCAGAATTGAACTTGAAGATACACCTCCTAAATCTCCAGTACATCGAATTCCTGCTAAAAAGGTATTGGACTGCTATTATGATTCTGGGCTTTGTTGCATAATTGTGGAATTATGTAGTCCTGTGGGAGAAGTTATGGTTGATGTTGATAATATTTCAACTGGCGAGCATATTGATGCATTGATTCCATCAAATGTGGCATATCATATACTTTCGTGTCCTGGAGATGAAGGTTGCTGCATCGTGACATTTACCCTTTCTAATGGGAGAATATATTCTGGAACATTTAACTTACAAGAATAAGGCCTTCCGTTGTTATTTGTATCAGCAGAACTTATAATGAAGTGTAATTGACACAATAGTAGTTCTTTCGTGGAAAAGCCAAAGAGAGTTTATGAGTAAAAGAGCAAGTGCGATCACGGCTTTAGTATTAACTTCGTTATTAATGCCGATTTTGGCAAATGGACAACGAAGCCGATGCGTTGATGAACGGTATAATGAAAGATATGAGGTGAACGAAAGGGGGGATTCTTCGTTCACATTGGTGCCGCAAGCTTTTGTGGAGCCAGCATCGGTGACATCTGAAAATTCTGAACGCATTGCCCTTTCTGCCAGACAGATATTAAGGATGCAGAAAGTGAATGGCTTGAAAAAGGCGGCGTTTCAGAGGTCTGCCGCTGATGCGATTGACATAAGCCTTCCGGTGGCTGGGATTCCGATTGTATCTGGCATTTCTCCAACTGGAGCAAGAACTTACAGCATCCCGATAGCAACCGCTCCTGGTTATGGTCTGACTCCTCAGATTTCTCTTCAGTATAACAGTCAGGGCTCTAATGGCATTGCTGGTTATGGATGGAGTATCGGTGGACTGTCCTCTGTCACCGTGTCTGGAAAATCTCCGTACTATGATGGAAGTTGGGCGGCTCCGGACCCATCTTCATCTGATGCGATATGGAGCCTTGATGGCGTTCGTCTTGTAAAGAATACTGACTCTTATACATCTACCTATCAGTTTGAGACAGTTTCAGGAAACATCAAGGTAATGAAGCACCTTGCTTCCAACGGTGTCGTTTCTTACTTCACTGCTATTTATCCAGACGGGCGTAAGGTTAAGTATGGTTGGGAGACAAACTCATCGGCAAAAAGATGTTATCCTGTCACAGAGATAGAGGATGCGATAGGGAATCTGATCACGTTCAATTATGAGTCACTGTCGTATACTGGTAATGTCTATGTTATCTCTAAAATAGATTATGGACATAGAAGAGTTTCCGGGACGGTCACAACCCCGAAAGAGTCCATCTACTTTTTCTATGAGAACAGGACCGACTGTATCGAAATGTACTATGCTGGAGAACTTGTATGTTGCAAGAAATTACTTACGAGGGTAAGTAGTCCAGGCATACTTCACGAGTACAATTTGAGTCACAATCTGTCCGATGGTGTTAATCTTTTAAGTAGTGTGGAATGCAAGGTGGCAGATCAAGCTATCAATCCTCTGCGTTTCCATTATGGAGGGGAAGGAACAGGGCAGACTGTGGTTCATATTGAGGATGGATCGTTTAGACAGACTGGTGATGGCTATCTAATGTCTTACTTCAATGACAGCATAACTACCGTAAAGAATAGAGGAAAACTTGTTCCAAATAGTTATGATGATGGGTTGATCATCCATCCTTATTTCTCACCCTACAAGGTGGTCTATTGGGACAAGAAGTGGTATGAGACGAAACGTTCCTACAAATATGGTAGTGGGTATCCCGAAGATCAAGTCATCTTGGTCGCACCTCGGGTAGAGGATGGAGTTTTTGATGTTGATCGCACGCTTACGACAGGAGCGGGTTTTCAGACTATAGAAGCGTTGGATGTCAATGGAGATGGGATAGAGGAACTGGTGAAAATAAACTTCGGGGATGTCAAAGACGACAAGACGACGTTGACCCTTACGGTTTATCAGTACACCAATGGGCGAACGCCTTCGGTGCTGTCATCAAAGACGGTGTCATTGGAAGGGACAATCACTGTTAAAAGATACACAAGTCCACTTGAGCGGGTATATCAATTCGGAGACTATAATGGTGATGGCAAAATGGAATTGCTCACGATGACTCTTGACAGAGATATCAAGGGTAATAGTCGTAGTTCCAGATTTGCGGTTGTCGACATTATGGGGGGGGACCGTTTTAAGTGATTTAACTCTTTTCGATTTTTCGCACGAAGATTATGCAAAAAACTCGGTATTATCAATTGATCTTGATAACGATGGCCTGACAGAATTATGTCGCTTGACTGCTTCTGGAGTGGAATCCTACAAATTCTCTTCTGGGCGTTTTTCTCTTTCAAAAACATATTCAGGTTTTACCTCTGATGACTTGTCGATATATAAGTCTGTATATTATACAGACTTGAATGGCGATGGGTATCCTGATTTTGTTATCGCTCCTGATAGGCTCGCGGGATCAATTAATCACAGACCTTCAAGATCAGGTTCAACCACAGTATCAACAAGCATTCCACGTGATAATACTTGGAATGAGTTCAAATTTACTGGTTCATCTTTTGTCCGGACAGCATTTTCCTTGCCTTTATATAAAGACTGTGATTACTTTTTTTTGGATGCGGACAGGGATGGACTTCCTGAATTAGTTGAACGTGGTATAAAAGAACGTGGACGTACAAGCAATATGGCCATTTTTAGAAATATTAATGGTGATATTCGAATAGATCAGCGTATAAGTGCTAATTTGATGGTCTCCAATATTGTACCGTGTAATGCCACAAACTATCGGGGTGTAAGCAGTTTGATTTCGATAGACGGATATGAGGTCAAAAGCTATGGGTTCAGCGCAAACACTTCAAGTAATAGACTATTGACTTCTGTTGTTGATAGTTACGGGACAGTGACCGAGGATAGGTATGTCGATATGTCGATCCAAGAGATATTGAGCCTTTCCGGCGCTCCATACTCAGAGGTATATTCAATAGACAGATCCCGTTCATATTCACTGGTGAATGGTTTTGTGCGGAGGATATTTCCGTTGAATCTTCTTCGCGAATCCACAACTACGGATCTGTCCTCAACAATGTTGGCGCATAATAGTTACATTTATTACGATGCTGTTGCCAACAGTCGTGGACTTGGTTTTTGTGGCTTCGGGAAAGTTTCCGCTCTTGATATGCTGTCGCAGCGGTCCGGTGAATGGATCACAACAATGGAGAGGCGGGATCCTGAAAACTCGGGAGTGGTTACTGAGATGAATAGATATCTTGGTAATGAGACGTCCTCCACATCGCCATTTGAAACTATTTCATATACTTGGAATAAGGTATATGGTACCTATAGTAAGTATCATCCGCGTTTGTATTCATCATTATCGGTAGATAATTTGACTGGGAAGAAGATCACGACAACTTATTCTTATGATGCTTTTGATTATCCTATAAAGATTGTCACGGGTGTTGGGGATGATTCGAGTTCGGAGACGGTAGAGATCACATATTCGCATAGACGGAATCCTTCACAGTATGTTCTTGGCTTGGAGGCCAGTCGTAAGGTTACAAGAAAATCTGCCAACCAATCTACGTGGATTGACCGGACAGTCACATCGTATGATGAGTCTGTTTTGAGACCGGCTTCTGTCGTAACATTTACGGGCGTGGATGGCGGCAGGAAAACCGGAGAGACAAGGTGGACGTATGATGGTTATGGCAATGTCTTGTCTGAAAAGTCGGCACCATATTCAAGTACCGCTTTTGTGGGTGATACTTATGCCTATGATAATAATGGTCGATTTATAAAATACAAGACCGATGCTTTAGGGCGTACGACCAGTTATACACTGTACAATTCTTATGGGTCACCTATGATTGTCGTGGATCCAAAAGGCCGTTCCACTTACTATAGTTATGATTGTTTCGGAAATGTGACAAGAAAACGATACCCTGACTTGTCTGAAGAAACAGTGACAACCGCATGGGGTGGAGAGGGTCTTTATACTGTGACTAAATCAGTTACCAAACAACCGACCTCGAAAAACCATTACGATGCCACTGGAAAAGAGGTAAGGTCAGAGGTTCAACGTTTTGATGGTACTTGGCTTATCACAGACACTGAATATCGTGCTGACGGTTTGGTAAACAAGGTCTCATTGCCATTCAAGGGGGATTCGGCATCTGGATGGGCTTTGTATGATTATGATGCTTATAAACGTCCAATTAAAATAGAGGAGGCTTCAGGGAAAGTCTCTACTTGTGCTTATTCAGGGTTGTCGATGACAACAACGGGAGAAGGCATCTCCTCTACTAAAACTTCAGATCAGTCAGGACGTGTGTGCGGCATACAGGATCCTGGAGGAGAGATAACCTACAGTTATCGTCCGGATGGTCAACTTGATCAGGTTGTGGCTCCGGAAAGTGTCTTGACAAGTTTTGAGTATGATGCCTACGGGAGAAGAATAAAGATCATAGACCCAAGCGCAGGTGTCAGATCCACTTCTTATGTGAATAATAATGATGGATCCTCCGTTGTAACGGAAACAAATCCGAATGGATCTGTAGTCACCTACTTGGATGTGTATGGTCGTAAGACAAAGGTTGAAAGGCCCGGAGAATATAACACTGTTTACACTTACTCTGACGATAACCTTCTTATTAGTGAGGTTTCTACTAATGGAACATCGACTGTCTATGCTTATGACAATTTGGATAGGGTGTCAAGTGTAAGGACCACAGTGCCTGACGGCAAATGGCTTTTGAAGGAATATACTTACGGAGATGGCAGTGTTGTGAACACTGTAAAGTATTCAAGTCAGGATGGTGAGATTGCAACCGAGGTGTATTCATATTCCAATGGCTACAAAGTCCAGATCGCACTTGCCACGGGTACGGTGATTTGGCGGATTGTTGAAGAGAATAACTTTGGCCAACCTACCCGTGCATTAACAGGGAATGTTGACAGATTCTATTCATTTGATGCACACGGCCTTCCTGCTGGACGAACCCTTGGGACAGTCCAAGAATTCGCTTATGACTTTGATCCTGTCACAGGAAATCTTAATGATAGATTCGATGCTGTTAATAGTGCAGGGGAGGTATTTGGATATGACGATCTCAATAGATTGGATACAGTTATCCCGGATGCTTGCGGTGATTTGTCTCAATATTCTGTGTCTTATAGACCAAACGGCAATATTTCTGAGAAGGAGGGTACAGGAGTTTTCTCTTATGAAAGCAATGCAAGACCTTATCAACTGACTAAAATTGACCTTGAGAGCGACGTGAATGTCCCACGGGTACCGCAGTCAATCTCATATACTTGCTACAGCCGTCCTTCCCGGATAATTGAGAATGGAGTAAGTTGCTCTTTTACTTATGACGGCGATGGAAATAGGGCAAAGATGCTGATAGCAAACGGAGCGACACCTATTCTTTCAAGATATTATATTGGAGGACAGTATGAAATTGATGCGAAGGCTGATGGGACAGTCCAAAGGCTATATCTTGGTGGAGATGCCTATTCCGCACCGATGGTGTATGTCAAGGATGATTCCAGTCCGTGGTTGCTTTACAACATCGGCCGAGACTATCTTGGGAGTGTGACCTGCATCACGTCAGTTGATGGGGCACTTGTGGCGGAGTACAGTTATGATCCGTGGGGACGTCTCCGTAATCCAGAGACTCTCGAATTGTACGCAAGCGGCGAAGAACCGGAACTCTTCCTCGGAAGAGGTTTCACTGGCCACGAACATCTTCCTTATTTCGGGCTGATCAATATGAACGCCCGTCTCTATGACCCGTTCACAGGCCGCTTTCTCAGTCCCGACCCATACGTTCAAGCACCGGATTTCACCCAGAATTATAATCGTTACTCTTATGCTCTTAACAATCCTCTGAAATTCACTGATTTAAATGGTGAATATATTGGCTGGGATGATTTGGCAGCAGCATTGCTTGGGGGTGTAATTAATTGGGCAACAAGTGGATGTCGATTAGATTGGGCGGGACTGGCATATTTTGGGATTGGTGTAGTTGAAGGTTTGGGATGTTTGTATGCCCCTCAGGCTTTGCCGGCAATATATGCAGCATCTTCTTCACTAAATAGTGTTGTAAATCAAGGCTTTGATTCGAATGGTAAATGGGTAGGACATATTGATCCAATGCTAGTCTTTTGGGATGGCACCAAGGGATTTGTTTCGGCATATCTTGGTGGTAAATTGAATGCGGCATTAGAGCCTAAATTGGATAAACTGATATCAAGTTATATGCCCAAGGTCGGGTTGGCTCCTAGACGGGCTATAGAACAAGGATTATCTCTAGGTATTTCAAATTTTACAGTTGTTACCGGTTTTTCTCTTATGGAGACAAGTGGTGACGTAGAAGCTTCTTTGAAGAATGGAGGATTGGCAGCGCTTAACGGTTTCGCTATAGGATCGTTATCTGGAACTTTTGATGGATATAATGAGGCACGAAATAGACATGAAGATCCTTGGACCGGAAGATCAAAATTAAAAGATAATATGCCGGATGGTGTAACAATGCCTGAAGGAGCGTATATCCCAGATGAATATGTTCCAAATAAAAATAGAAGAGGAAGTTTTGGACTCGCTGATTCGGATGGAAATTTCATAAAAGAATTAGTAAGGATCGATCCAGCAACACCTCCTGGACGAAAAGGCCCGAATTATCCTCATTATCATGATAGCCGTTTTAGCAAAGGTAACAATCATAAAAGTTTGGACAGGTGGCCTTGGATTTATAAGAAACCAGTTAAATAATAGATTGCTATGAAATTTATTGATTTTTATGATTTGGAATGGCACGATGCTACAATCCTCAAGATTGTAGTTGACAGAAGTTGCCCTGAAAGTCATAATCAGATACGTCTGGACATTCAGTGGCCGGATCCTAATAATACATTCAGCTCAATATATTTTGTTGATTTTAGTTATTTCAAGGTTGATCTTTGTGGCGGAATCATCTGTGATGAGACGATTATGTGGGCTTCGGTAGAAGAAATAACCAGAAAAATAGCTGATTCAAGGTTTAAATACGAATACGATGAAATAATTCGTTCCAGCGGCGAGAAGATAACTCGCCATTCTAATGAAAAAATATACAAGTACGAGATAGAAACTGCTACCACAAATGGTTTGATCTCAATTGTGGCTAAGAACTTTTATCTTACAGAACAGTATTCCGAAGATTGATGCTTGAGATGAATAATCAAAAATAAAATAATATTTGGATGTTTTATGTATAAAAGAATTATAGTTATAGCCTTTTTGTTGCTATCATTTATGTGTCTGTCAGTTAATGGTCAGACAGCAATAGTGTATTCTTACGATTCGGCAGGGAACCGGACCTCAAGAACTACTGTGGAAACGACGAATGTCGCATCGGTGCCATCAGAGATGTCCATTGATGCTGATGAACAGTTAAAAAGCTCTTTGCCTGTCTCCAACGATATCGGTAATATTGTGTCTCTTACATCTGGTGAGGTTGCGAAAAGAACAGTGGCAAGTCGTTCTGACAAAGGTGATTTTGCCGAAAATGCATCACTTATGTGGCGCTTTGATTTTCTTGGGAACAAGCGTCCAATGAATGAATATGCTCACGGCATAGGGAAATATGGCAGGAAGAGTCTTTCTAGGATTGATTTCTACAAACGTGATTGGATAGGAAATGAGGCGCTTTTATAATGCGATAATCGGGACTTGTTCAGTTCTGTTCCTTTGGGGCGCAGTTGAGGTGACTGGAACTGCGCAGTCCGTTAAGGCTCGGATTGACAGTACTGTGGTTGATCTTGGCAACGGCGACGTTGTCGTCAAGTACAGTGTCAAGCCGTTTGATTTCGGGACACTGCATCACCCAGACCCGGCACAGAGACGGTCTCTTGTCTTTTCTGAAGAGGAGAAAAATCAGCATTTCGACACGTTCCGGGCTTCCCAAGAGGCTATTGTCTCGGTGAGAAAGTCCCCGAGGCGAGCATCGGTTCAGGCGGATTTTTCTGATTATGCTGTCGGAGAGATTCCGATGGAGGCTGGTGTCTCGCCAACAGGAGCGAGAACTTACCAGATTCCTATTGTGACAGCAGCCGGATTCAAATTGACTCCGTCAATAGCCCTTGGGTACAACAGCCAGGCTGGCGAAGGTTGGGTCGGTTACGGATGGGATATTCAAGGATTGTCAACCATCAGCTTGATCAATAAGAATGTTTATTATCATGGTGTGGCGAAAGGGGCAAGTGTGGAGGATAAAGATGCGGTGTTTGCTCTTGATGGAGTACCGCTTGTCCGGAACTCCAATTCCGCCACCTCCTCCGCTTACCCATTGGAGACTGCATCAGGGCATATTCTGGTGGCTCCGGAGAAGAATTCGCAAGGGTATGTGGTGAGGTTTACGGCGTTGTACCCTAATGGTCTTACGGTTGTGTATGGAGCGGAATCCGACAACGCTTTCAACTTGCCATCATATCCTGCAGTCGAGTCCCGTGATCTTGAAGGGAACAAGATCGAATATGACTATTATTTGGACTTGGTTAATGGCAATCATAGAATCACTTCTATACGCTATGGATTTGATGATTCTGGACGCTATGGAGGCGAAATCTCATTTAGTTATGATTTCGGGAACAGTTTTGATTCGTATTATGCGGGAAAATTGGTGCGTAGGCCTTATCGACTAACCAAGGTCATTTCCAAAAACGGAAGTGACCAGGTTGGGAATTATTCTCTTTCCTACGAGGAGAAGGATAATGTGTTCCTGCTCACAAAAGTTGAATATACATCCGGGACAGATTCCTTGCGTCCTTTGGAGTTCACTTATGGTGATGAGGAAGTTGATTCAGAAGGAGGCGATTATCTGTACAAAAAGGACGACCCACTGTTCCTGTCAAGCGCATTCACGCAAGAGGATGTGGATCTTTACTACAGGAGAGGAAAGTTTGTCGCGAACAGTTTCAATGACGGTCTGTTGATTTATCCGAGTTTCCCCGAATACGAAGTCACGGATCATCGTAAGCCTTTGTTCGGACATAACTATTATGAGTTCGGCAGTCTGTATCCCAAGGATCAGAAGATCCTGTTTGCTCCGAGCCTCTCTGACATTAATGATGTTGATGACAGCATAGTCACAGGCGAAGGATTTCAGACGATCGAGGCCGTTGATGTGAATGGTGATGGAATTGATGAGATAGTCAAGGTCAATTTCGATGGAACGGTCAACACAAGCACAAGATTGTTGATAACAGTCTATAGATGCAATAGTTCCGGAATCCCGGTCGTGGACTATTCGTTCACCGTGTTGGTCAACGGGGTGCATTCAAATAAGCATTTTACAAGTCCGGCGCGAAGGTCTTATTATTGGGGGGATTTTTCAGGCAATGGAAAAGTTCAGCTGCTCACTATTGCGTATGATAAGAACTACAATAATACGATAACCTACGATCAGGTGTCTTATGCGGCATTGATTGACATCTCCGGAAAACGTAAGCTGTCCGAAGAGGAGTTGTTCGCTTTCCCGATAGACAAGGCGGGATGCCTTATCACCTGCGACATTGACAACGACACGAGAACGGAATTGTGCTATGCGACTGATTCTGGTCTGGATGTCTATCGTCTTCAGGCAACAAATTATTTCGGTAAGGAAAATACATATAGTGAGGTCAATTCAACCGTCCTGTCATCCACAGTTTGCCCACATTATATTACTGACATCAATGGTGATGGCTATATTGATATTTTATGGGCGCCTTTTGCTGGTGAAAACAATATGTGGTATTGTCATTCTTTTACAGGTACGGAATTCAAGATCTCTTTATTGAGCATTGCATCCAGGGCTGCTGATGATGTTCTTATGTTTATCGATGTCAATCAAGACGGTTGGGCGGATCTTGTCAAGATCAGCGGGACAACGATAGATACCTATATGAACTTGCACGAGAGTACATTTGGAAGTTGTCAGAGGTCTCCGGCATCAATAGAAAACACCAAAGGCATCATACCTGCTAATGTCGTGGATTATACGGGAATGAGCAGTTTCATCAAGGTGGACGGGTTTTATGCGTATGAATATTCATATACGTCACTTTCGCCAAAGGAGCGTCATCTGGCAAAGTCCATAGACAGTTTTGGCAAGACACTCTATAACACATACACCTATCTTCCGGAGAAGAGTCTGTATTGGACGGATAATTCTGTCTCGGTTTCTAATTCGGACGGCTATGCGCAACGGACGTTGCCTATTTATGTTCTTTCCCGTGAGGAAGCGTGTCAGTCTGACGACAATCCATCAACCCGCTATCTTAGCAAATACTACAGTTATTATAATGGAGTGGTTCATAATAAAGGGCTTGGCTTCTGCGGATTCTCCAAGATAAGATCCTATGACGATACAGGTAGTGTTGTTGATATTGTTGATCAGGTGCTTGACACGGAAAAACGTGGTGTGGCCACAAAGGCCGAGGCACGCCACAGGTCTGTGTGGAATGCTCCATATTCAACAACAATAAATACTTACGATAACAATAGCACAACCTATGGTAAACTGAATCCACGTTTGACAAAGAGCGTTTCGACCGATGTCTTGACTGGAATTGAGACAACGGTCAGTTATTCATATGACAACTATGATTATCCTATATCTGTCCTGACAAGTCGCAGGGTCGGGTCAGGAGCAGAGCAGACAGAGAAGCTCTCTCGCACTTATCAACATAATGTCGCGTCATCTAAGTATATGCTTGGAATACTTAAGGAAGAAAGCGTTGTCAAGAAAGATAATGGTAAAGTCGAGATGGCTTGGAAAGAACGCTCTGTTACGACTTATGATGATCATTTCAGGCCGTTGACAAACAAAAAATACGTAGGGATTTATGGTTCGCCAAGAACACAGAAGGGAGGAATGGCTGTTTCAGGTGTGGTTGATAGGATTCTGCCGATAGATTCCATAAGCCCGCCATCGATGAATATTTTAGATGCCACAAACCTTGTGTCCGAGGTCCGTTGGCAGTACGATGACTATGGTAATGTGATTTCTGAGAAAACCGCTCCTTATGGTGCGGAGGAATTCTTGGGAGACACCTATGTCTATGACGAGGACGGGCGTTATATTCTGTCAAAGACAGATGCCTTGGGTCATACCACCACTTATGGCGAGTATGATAAATTCGGTAATCCGGAAACGGAGACAGACTATCGCGGTCGGGTCACATCGTTCACATATGATGGCCTCGGGAATTTGGTCAAAACAACGACCCCGGATGGCGCGGAGGCGCAAATAGATGTTGCTTGGGGAGGCCACGGCTTGTATTCTGTTACTAAGACAGAGACAAATAGGCCAGATCGTGTCACGTATTACGATGCTCTTGGCAGGGATCTGCGTGGCGGAATCAAACGCTTTGACGGTCAATGGCAGTACGTGGACAAAGAATATGATTCCAATGGGCGAGTGAGCCGGATCTCGCTTCCATTCCGTGATGTCCAGGCTGCTTATTGGAACACATATTCTTATGATGAATATGGTCGTCCGCTCAGTTTGGTCGAGGCTTCCGGGAAAAACTCTTCCTGGGCATATGATGGTGTGAGCGTGACCACCGTAAAAGATGGGATAGCCTCTACACGAACCACTGATGCGAGTGGTAATGTGATCAGTGTCTCTGACGTAGGAGGAACCATAACCTACACATTGCGCAATGATGGCCAGCCGTCGTCGGTCACGGCTCCCGGTAATGTTGTGACATCTTTTTCTTACGATGGTTATGGCCGTCGCATCAAGATAGAGGATCCGAGTGCTGGAATCCAGATCGATTCTTGTGTGTGGAATAGTGATGGATCTTCTGTACAGACCCATACGAATCCAAACGGCTCGATTATCACCTACAAAGACAAGTATGGTAGAACCACATCCGTCGAGCGGCCTGGTGAGTACAACACTACTTACGCCTACGATGATGATGGCCGTCTGATTTCAGAGCAATCGACCAATGGCACGGGTGCGGAATATACCTATGATAATCTTGACAGAGTGGTGACTTCCCGCGAGATTGTACCGGACGGTAAATGGCTCAGAAAGAATTATGGTTATGGAAGTCATGGAGAGTTGTTGAGTGTACAATACGTGTCACAGGACGGGGCTATTACGACTGAAAATTTTGCCTACGCTAATGGGCACAACACAGGCATTACTCTTCAGGACGGGACTATAGTGTATAACCTTGTGTCTGAAAACGATCTTGGAATGACCACGGAGATAATTTCCGGTGGGGTTGACAGGGAGTATGGATTCACGGCCTTCGGCCTTCCGGCTTACAGGAAAATTAATGATGGGAACTTGCAGGATTTCACCTATCAGTTTGACCCGTTGACCGGTAATCTGCTGAGCCGTACTGACGGTCTGAACAATAAGGTTGAGACTTTTGGCTACGACGGTCTGAACCGCCTGACATCAATCGGGAACAGGGTGATAGCTTATGCGGACAACGGCAACATCACTTCGATCGGAGGTGTCGGAGCCATGGATTATGGCACATCATCACGGCCTTACCAGATAACTGCCTTGCATCCGGAGTCGGAAGGCCTGGTTCCTTCCCGTGTCCAGAATGTGTCCTACACCTGCTACAACCGTCCTTCGATTTTGACAGAAGGGGGAAGAAGTGCCGCATTCACCTATGACGGTGATGGGAATCGAGTGAAGATGTATGTGGCGGATGGCTCCACACAATTGCTGACACGGTATTATCTTGGAGGCCGTTATGAGTTCGATCAAACTTCTGGTGGTACCAAGGAGCGTTTTTACCTTGGTGGTGATGCCTATTCGGCTCCGATGGTGCTTCAGCGCGAGAATGGAGGGAATTGGGTTGCCTGCAACATAGGCCGTGACTACCTCGGCAACATAACTCACATCGCGACACTGAACGGAACTCTTGTAGCTGAGTACAGTTACGATCCGTGGGGACGGCTTCGTGATCCGGAGACTCTTGAGATCTACGCTGCCGGAGAGGAACCAGAACTGTTCCTTGGCCGTGGCTTTACAGGTCACGAGCATCTGACTTGGTTCGGCCTGATCAACATGAACGCCCGTCTCTACGACCCACTCCTTGGTCGTTTCCTCAGCCCTGATCCTTACGTCCAAGCACCAGATTTCACTCAGAACTTCAATCGTTATTCATATGCGCTGAATAATCCTTTGAAATTTACCGATGATAGCGGTGAGTTCTGGAATCTGATAATTGGGGCTGTTGTTGGAGGTATAGGAAATGTTATTTCTAATTGGAAATCAATAAAGGCACATGGCTTTTGGTCTGGAGTGGGATATTTTGCTGTTGGGGCAGCAGTGGGAGTTGCATCCGCGGCTGGAGCTGGATGGGTGGCAGGTGCTACAAAGGCAGCCGGAGTATGGGCAGGCGCTTTAGTTGGTGCGACAAGTGGAGCGGTAAGTGGAGCGGCTACAAGCTCATTAACAACGATAGGAAATAATATTATCTCAGGAAAAACTTGGGCTGCCGGATTGAAATCATCTGCTTTGAGCGGGGCGTTGTGGGGAGCCGTGTCAGGAGCGATATCCGGAGGTATTAAAGGCTATAAGTATGCTAAAGATAATAAAGCTAATCCATGGACTAATGAAATAGATAATACGGAAACTACATATGATGCTAATCTTAAAAGCGGTGTTAGTACCCAACCAGATCCTTCGAAGCATTGTTATGCGTACTCTGCGGAATATGCGGATTCAGGACATGGTAATCATAAGGCGGCTGAATTTGTTGCGGCACATGGAAATAGAGATGGTGGCGATTTTAGGATATTAAAGAAAGTCTCAAAAGCGGAATTCCGTGGATACTTTGATTCGGAGGGAGCATTTGGAATTATTAGAGATGAGAGCGAAGCATTTAAAAATAACCTAATTGAAATGGCTGGTACAATTACAAACGATGGGAGAAAACATTGGGTCAACATTGTAGGTGCATTGTCATATAAAAGCTTAAGTTGGTTTGGTGGAAAAACCGTAAATCAACAAGTGTTTAAAATATGGAATCCTATAGGTGGTGCTATATCGCATATTAGCACATATAATATTTCTGATATTACAGTTTTTAATTATTGATTATGAGACGCTTATTTCTGATACTAATCATAATTATCCTGAGTGGAGCCATCAGTCAGGCTCAATCAAGTATGGATCTTGTAAATGGGTATATAGAGGCATATGCTAAAAAAAGGAAGTTCTATAAGGACACCACTCTTATATATGTTCCTATGATGGTGAATATTTATGAAAACTGTAATTCATGGTATCAATTGTCGGTTAAAGGGATGCGTGATTGTTTTTTTGAGTTCTTTAGTCATCCTGTTTTGGCAAACGATATGGCTCTAAGTAAGATTACAGAAGATTACTATTTATATCCGCATGGATATGATTATAAGAGTCGCTACTATAATAAAGAAAAGCCGGCGGGTCCTTGCCCTAAGGATGGGTGGTATTATCAGACAGTAGTTCTACCATTGATTAGATATCTGCAGCATAATCATGTAGATTATATGTTTACAATTTCAAATGTGGGCTTTAAGAAGCGTGATCATTGTTTTTGGACAATTGAACAAGGACAACTATACGTGCTTCGTTGGAGTGATACTAATGATGAATATTATCGTGTCGATGCAGATCTGTTTATAAATGACATTGCAGAGGATGGTTACTTCAAATTTTGTCGTGAAGAAATGGAGAAATAGAACTGTTGTTGTAGTTTGTAAATAATACAATTATAATAATTTGGTTATGAGTATCTATCAAAATCGGTTAATAGTTCGTCTGTATCCTATAATGGTGTTGTCATTGTTGATGGCGATGATTAGCTCCTGCGCAAGCACAAAAGGTTACTATGGTCGGGCAGAGATGACCGTGGCAGTGGTCAGTTCGCAGAAACACAACGTGACGGTCGGCAAGAAGAATAGTTGGGAGATAGCATATCTTTGTAAGGTGGATGACAAAGTGGTTGGAAACAACTTCAAGGGATTCCCGTCAAAGTGCAAGGTGCTTCCGGGGCGACGGACGATTGAGGTGGAGCATCACCAGCAGTGGAAGGACAATTCAACCGGCCTTGTTGTCGCCGGGGCGATGTTCGGGGCGATAGGTGGAGCGATTGCAGGTGCGGCAGCAGCTGCCAATAGTCCACATCTTCATTACGCGATCACATTTGATGCAGAGCAAGGCCGGTCGTACATCATCAATGTTGAGACCTCCTCGGAATCATCCGAACCAACTTTCTCGGTAATAGATTCCATTTCTGGTGATTTGGTGCCAATAATTAATGTCGTCCCATTGAATTAAGAAGCTGTTTTGAAATTATTGGAAAAATTTATTAAGCATAATCATCGAGAAGGCGAGTTGCACGATGGCTTCGGCAGTCTCGGCGAGATACTCGTAGTCAAGGGAGAGCCTCCTGAAGTTCTCCAGCCAGGCGAAGGAGCGCTCCACGATCCACCTCTTGGGCAGCACGTGGAACCTGGACGGGCAGTCGTCAGGCCTGAGGACGACCTCGAGGTCCCATCCGAACCGGTCGGCCACCCAGTCCCCGAGCCCTCCGCGGTAGCCTCCGTCGGCAAGTATCCTCCTCAACCTCGGGAATTTGCGCTCAAGCCTTTCGATGACCGTCACCGCCCCCTTGCTGTCGTGGACGCTGGCCCCGTGGACGGAGACCGTCAGCGGGAGGCCGAGCGCGTCGACCACCACGTGCTCCTTCCTGCCCTTCACCTTCTTGTTCCCGTCTATCCCCTTGCAGGACGGGTCGGCGTGGTGCGAGGTCTTGACGCTCCGGGAGTCGATGACCCCCAGGCTGGGGCTCTCATCGCGGCCGGCGGCCTTGCGGGAGAGGGAATGGAGGGTCTCCATTATGTCCTCGATCGCACCCTCGAACTTCCACTTGCGGAAGTAATAGTACACAGTCTGCCACGGGGCGAAGTCACCGGGGAGCATACGCCACTGGCACCCTGTCCTGATTATGTAAAGTATCGCGTCCATTATCCCGCGGAGGGAATGTTTCCTCTTCCTTTCTTGCGCGTTTATGATTTTTTCTATAACTTGCCACTGATTATCAGTGAGGTTGGTTGAATACATCTTCATAACTTAACTGTCTTATAATTATAAAGTTACGAAAATATATTCAATTAAAACAACTGATAATCAATTATTTATAAAATCCATAACAAAATTTTTGATTCATTTCAAAACAGCTTCTTATTTTTATCTTTTAATGACAATGTTTATGAAGAAGATAATCTTTTTATTTGCTACGGTTATATTACTGACCTCTTGTGTGTTTGACCGTGTTTTCAGCTTTCGTTTTTATAACCATTCTTCTTGCGATGTCAGTTTAATATTAGACTTGAATCCTTATGATGGAATAATAACACCTGATAGTAGAACTGATTTTGTCCTTGCATTAAATTGGGGATATATAGATAATTATGACAAACGTTGGGACAAACTGGTAAAAGACTCTATGCATATTTATGTGTTAGATGCAGAAGTAATGAAATTACGACCTGGAGATATTCTGTCAAAAGAAGTGATTGATAAAATTGATCCTGATATGATACTGACACGAATTACGGTCACACATAATGATCTTGATAATGGTAGGGTTGACTATTGGCCGTAGGATCACAGTTCAAAAAGATTATTAAAGAAGATAAGCTTTCAAATATGGCAATAAGTAAAACGTGTGAATTATGAATGTTCTAAACTGGAATACTTTTAGAGGGAAGGCGTTGAGGGCTTTTTCGTTGACCGAGTTGCTGGTAGTCCTTGTTATTATCGGGATTCTGGTGCTGGTTGCGATGCCGAACCTGATGCCGCTGATCTCAAGGGCGAAGGCGACGGAGGCACAACAGCAACTTACCTTCCTGCATTCGTTGGAGAAGAGCTATTTCTACACCTATTCACGATATTCCAGTGATTTGGAGGAACTTGGGTTTGAACAAGCGACCCTTGTGACGGACGGAGGAAACGCCAATTACCGCATTGAGGTGGTGGAGGCTGGCGAGAACGGCTTCAAGGCTCAGGCGGTCTCAGTGGTTGACTTTGACAAGGACGGGGTCTTTAACGTTTGGGAGATTGATCAGGACAAGAACCTGAAGGAGACGGTGAAGGACTGATGCGATGTTGAGGTTGCTGTCCATATTCCCACTTACGGTTATGATGGTTTCTGATGCGAGGAGTCGAACAGTGTCATCCTGGTGGCTGTCTGCTTTCTGGTTGGTTCTTGTTGTGGCCGGAGTGGTTGAGGACGGATGGCGGGTGACACTAATCAACATTGTGTGCAACCTCTTTGTCCTTTTGGTGATAGGAGTGTCCTTGTTGGCATATTCAAAGATGAGGAAACGACCATTGATGGAGATGCTTGGTATAGGGGATGTCATATTCCTTGCCGCGCTTACGCCAGTTTTCGGGGTTGAGGTGTATCTCTGGTTCTTGATAGTGTCAGCCATTGTCGCTTTGCTGTCCTGGCCGTTGTTCAGGAAAATGCAGCCTGGTCTGACGGGGATTCCTCTCGTCACGGTTTTCGGGGCGTGTTTTATCATATTCATACTATTCAGAGCCGTTTATGGAGGATAGAAGATTTGATCTGGACAGCATTACTGTGCGTACAGAGGCCTTGCAGGTGCTAACTTCGGAAGAGGCGGCTTATTACAGGTTGCTTCCGTATGATGTGGATGCCGAAGGGCGCTTGCTCTGTTTGGGTGAGGAGGGCAGAGACTATGCCGATGCCATTCGGGACTTGGATCTCTTGTTTGGAAAGAAGATGTCTGTCAGGTACGTCCCGGTTGAGGATTTATCACGTTTGTTGGCGATTCATTACAGACAGTCTGGGGTGCGCTCCAAAGCCACAGTGTCTGATGTCATAGAGGATGTTCCGTCATTGATCGAGGAGGCATACCGGATGCGGGCGAGCGACATCCATATGGAACCATCCGAGCATCGGTGCAGAATACGTTTCCGTGTTGATGGAAAACTTTTGGAGCGGCACATCATCCGCAAGTCGTCCTACACGTCACTGGTCAACCGCATCAAGATTATGTCCAATCTTGATATCTCCGAGAAGCGGCTCCCGCAGGATGGCCGCATAATATACGAAGGAAGCGGTGTGCGTTTTGACATCCGAACATCCATACTTCCAACGATATACGGAGAGAAGATAGTGCTGCGTCTCCTAACGATGAACGACAGGCGTATATCCCTTTCCGAACTGGGACTTGACGAGCGTCAGTACAAAGATTATCTGGCGGCAATCTCTCATCCTCACGGAATGATCCTGATTAGCGGACCTACCGGATCCGGAAAGAGTACCACGCTTTACGCGACGCTGGAGCTGCTTAACCGAGGGGACAACAACATCGTCACAATCGAGGATCCTGTCGAGTACACTTTGGAAGGCGTGAATCAGGTGCAACTGAAAGAGGAAATCGGCCTTGACTTTCCGATGGCCCTCAGGACTTTCCTGCGTCAGGATCCGGACATCATTATGCTTGGAGAGATCCGTGACGAGGCTACGGCGGAGATGGCTGTCCGCAGTTCCCTTACAGGACATCTTCTGCTTTCAACGCTTCACACTAACAGTGCCTGGGGTTGCGTCACCCGTCTTGTGGATATGGGGATTCATCCCTACTTGCTTTCCGAGACATTAATCGCTTGTGTGGCGCAGCGTCTTGTCCGTACGTTGTGTCCTTATTGCAAGAAAGAGGCGGCCTCAGATCCGGTTATGTTGAACAGGCTTGGAATGCCTTTAGGCATACGGACTTACGAGGCTTCGGGGTGTGAGCATTGCTATTATACCGGTTATAGTGGCCGAAGGGCTGTCTATGAGGTGATTCCGATTGACGGAGAGCTCGGACAGGCGGTAAAAGAGGTGAGTGGAAACGTTGACGAACTTTTGAGAACACGTGGACTCAAGACTCTTAGTGATTCGGCCATAGAGTTGTACGCTGATGGATTGACTTCACTTGATGACATTCTCCCGTTTATGAATTGATTGATATTCAATGAGACTTAGACAAATAATATTCCTTCTGTCCGCTTTGCTTCTGTGCCGTGCGGCGGTCGCTCAAAGTGATGACCGTTTGATGAGAATCAGAGAGAGTCTGGACAGTCTGGCGGCCGTTGATGCCCGCTACAATGAACCGATTGACCTTTCTGTGACTAATTTCTCTGTGGCGGATTTGTTGAAGACCATTGCCATAGAGAACAGCCTGAATGTTAATCTATCATTGGATAAGATCCGTGGTCAGATCACCTGTAATCTGGAACGGGTTCCTGTCAAGGATGTGTTGCTGCTTTGCTGTAAGGATTGTGGTCTGGACTTGACGGTGGAATCGGGAATCATCACAGTCGTTCCGTGGCAGCCATCCGAGCCGTTGCCGCAGATAACCGTCTCTTGTGACTCTTCCGGGCTTTTTTGTATGGATTTCTCCGGCTGCACATTGGATGCTTTGACACGCAGACTGATAGCTGAGACTGGCGCCAACATCGTGTTCGCACCATCGTTGGCGGAGCGGAAAGTCTCTGGTTTCGGTGTCGGAATGAGTGTTGATCAGATGATGGAGAACATCTCGGCATCAAACGGTTTGAGATGTGCGAGAAATGATTCCGGTACTTGGATGATAGGGGAGCGTGGCCGTGACAAAGGTTCGTTTTTCCCGGTGGACGACACTCCGGCTCCGTCATTTTGTGTCAGGTTGTTCCAGATGCGGTACCGGACTATCGATGATGTGGTCGAGATCATTCCCACCCAGTTGAAGAAAGACATTGAGATCAAGGTGTTCCCGGATCAGAACAGTTTTGTGCTCAGCGGAGGGCAGCCGGATGTGGAAGCCTTGGAAAAGTACCTGAGGGACATAGACAAGAGTGTCCCGCTCATTTCCATTGATGTCATCATTGTGGACGCGCTTGACCGCAAGAGCCGGTCAACAGGTGTCACTTTCGGAAAGGGCAAAGAGGTGTCAGGAGCCTCCTACGGAACGTTGTCTCCAGGTGTGGATGTCTCGTTGGGCGCCGACAAGATTAATAGACTGATCAATGCGTTCAATGGTTTGGGACTTGTCAATCTTGGTCCTGTCGGGCCTAATTTTTATGCGGATCTGAAATTACTCGAAGAGGATGGGGTGGTCACGCTTCGTTCTACTCCAAAGCTTTCTACTTTGAACGGGCATAAGGCCGTGTTGAAGAGCGGTGAGGTGAAGTACTACAAAGAGAGTCAGGTAAACATCATCGGAACTCAGAATCCGCTCCAATCAGAGTCGTATCTTTGGAAGAATGTGGAGGCGAGTTTTGTCCTTGATATGACTCCCATCGTGAGCGCGGACAGCACGATAATCATAAGGATTGACCTGAATCAGGACGAGTTCACCGAACGTGACAATGGTGACCTTACAGCTCCTCCGGGAATGACCAAACGTGGGTTCAATTCCATAGTCAAGGTCAAGGATGGGGAGATGATTCTGCTGGGTGGCATCGAGAAGAATCTTACTGAGGACAGCAGTAAAGGGCTTCCGTGGATAGCAAGGGTGCCTGTCCTGCGATTGTTCTGCGGAAATGTCACAAGAACCAAGCAGACGCAGAAACTGAATGTGTTCATCAGACCTACCATTGTGCTATGAGACTGATAAGTAAAAGAATCCTTCCGGTTGAGGTGAATGGAGGAACTGCGGTCATCCAGGATGGGCTGGAGGAAAAGGGAGACATCGTGATCTTGTCGGTCTTCGGTTCTGATGTGTCATCACGTTCTTGTGATGATTCGGATCCTGTCTTGACACGTATCCAGCGAAGCGACGACTTATATTGGACAATGTATCCGGACAAGATCTGCTATGTCAGAAAAGCTGTGGTAGAGTCGTCCTTGAATAAGCAGAAAGGTACTTATGTCGCGGGCGTGACTGTAGGTGAGGTTTGTAATGAGGCTGAAGAACAGGCAAAGAATATTCTGTCAACCATCGATTGGAAGCGGATAGCCGGAGATTCCGAGATGTTGGAAGCCGTAGCCGGCTGTATATTCCACCGTGTGCTTCTTCCCGTTTTGGGATTTTGGTTGGTTGCCCTCCTTTTTAACTTCTTCTTGTTCTCTGACTTGGATCGCCGTGTCAGTGCGATGCGCCTTTCCTGGCAGGAATCCAAACGTGAGGCAAAGGCTGAAAAGGAAGCGACTGGGAAACAGCGCCAGATGTTGGCTGACTATAAGACGATGTCTCTGCCGAAGTCATCAGTAGCTATAGACGCTCTGGCCTCTGTGGTGCCGGATGGCATTCAACTGACTTTATTGTCTGTTAATTCTTCTGGATTCAGAATCAAAGGTACGGCCAAAAAGGTGTCTGACATAACGGAATATTCCAGTGCTGTCAATCGTGAATTCCCTTTGTTGGAGATAGTCTCGATTGATAAGCCGACAGGAACGTCATTGTACCAATTTGACTTTAGGATGATGAAATGAGACTGAGTCCTGGAATTTTGAAGCTTGCTGTCTTGCTTGTCGGACTGCCGATTATACTTTGGTTGGCGACATTCTCAAAGACAATGTCACTATACGGAGAGTTCCGGAGCCTTTCCAAATCTGAGGTTGCGGATTCTGTCTCCTCACAGAGGTTTACGGTTTCTTGCGAGAATCGCCTTGCGGGAGATTGTCTGGTCCGGGAGATTCTGGCAGGAGAGGACGAAGTCATCATTAATGAATATGCCCCATCAGTGGAAAAATCAGACGGTGGACTTTCCATTGTTCGTGCCAGACTCCAGCTGAGGGGGCGCTTCATTCCGCTTCTCAAAGTTGTGCATCATTTAGAGAATCAACCAGAGATCTCACTGGCGGACATTTGCTTCTCTCACAAGACTGGAAAAGATCCATTGGTGACCTTGGACTTGGATTTGATTCAATTGGTTGGAGATGAGTAGGAATATTCAATATCTTCGTGGTTTCTCGCTTCCCACTGTGCTGGTCATCTCGGTGTTGATGGCTTTGCTGATAATGTTTGCCTTTTCACTTGTTGATTTGGACAGGTTGTATTATGCAAACTATCACGAGAGGAAACAGAGTGTTCTTGACTTGCATTCCGCGTCGGCTCTTTACTGTGTGGACAGCCTTTTGACAAGCGGATCTGATTCCATAGGCGTGTGTCTTTTTGATGATGCTGAGTCTGAAGTCGGCATAAAGATCATTCCTTGGGGGCTTTATGAGATTATGACGGCATCTGTGAAGGCGTTGCCGTTCAGCCGCTCGATGATTTATGGACGTTCTTCGGAAAGTCCCACGAAAGCGGCTCTTTGGGTCAGTGACCGGAAACGCGCTCTGTCCATTGCCGGACGGACACGGATAGATGGCCCTGTCTTTGCGTCTTTGAACGGCATCAATTACACAGACTTGTCTGGCGTTCCATTTTCTGGTGAACATATTCCTGCGGATAAGTCTTTTGTCTCATCCTCAGAGCTCCCTTTGGTGGATTCTTTGGCTCTGGATTATCTTGATTCGTTGCGAAGTCTCGCCGGGAAGGCTTGGTATCATCTTAATGATGTGGAAGGGTATCGCAGTTTCCAAAAACAGACCTCATTTGTGTATGCTCGTGACGGGGACAAGATATTCCACCTTGGCGGCAATAGGATTCTGTATGCGGACAGGCTTATATTGGGGGCGGAGTCGGAAGTGAACGGCATCCTTGCTTTCGCTCGTTCAGCCGTAATCGCTGATGGGTTCCGCGGAAGTTTGCAGTTGTTTTGCACAGACTCTGTGACTGTTGGCAGGAACGTCAGGCTTGAATCTCCTTCAGGGGTGCTGGTGTCCGGTGCCGATCATCCTTTTGTCTCATTGGCTGGCGGAAGCCGTGTGTGCGGTTATGTGGCCGTTCTTAATGATGGGAAGATCGATCAGAGACTGGAACATCCTTGCTTCAGGCAGAGGTCTGGAAGTATGATTGATGGACTATTGTATGTGGATGGATCATGTGAGCTTAAGGGTGCTGTCAATGGAGCCGCATACATTGGTGACTGCTTTTACGAGAAAGATGGTTACAAGTATCCTGGAGTTTTGAACAATGTTTCTGTCCATCGCTCCGATTCGGTTTCGTATCCTATTTTGTTAACGGGACCTTATCGGAGGCGTGAGATAAAGAAAGTTTTTTAGCTTGATGAGAAAAAAATTGTTGTCGCTTGCTTTGGTGATAGCCGTTTTGGCTGTATGGGGACTTGTCGGATTCCGTATCTGGAATTTGACTCGTCCAGAAATCACGCAAAGTGCCAAAACGGAAAAGAAGGCAGAAGATCATTCCATCCCAAATGATTCCCTTCGTCTGGACTATCGTGATCCTTTTCTGGAGTCTGGAAAGGCTAAGATTGTTGTGCTGACGGAGAAGGTTGCCGCTATTCCTGAATCTCCTGCGCAGATGCCTCCACTAAAGTACAAAGGTATGGTGAAGGGCAAGGATGGAACTGTCAAGGCTCTTGTTGAGAACAAAGGAGAGATCGTGCCTATTGCAAAAGGTGGAATGCTTGAGAAGGTTCGCATCATTGAGATTGAGCCGGAGCATATTTTGGTCCGGTTCGGAAATGAAACACATTTGATCAGAGTAAGATGAGACTGAAAGCGACGACACTTTTGGAGACCATTGTGGCTTCTTTGATATTCCTGTTGGTTTTCGGAATGGCTATGGAGGCGTTGGTTCATATTCATAAAATCAATGATCCTGATTGGGCTGCTATGGAGCGGGGTTTCAATGAGTTCCGTGATTCTTTGGTGGTGAGATCTGATGGGACACGTGAATATTCCTGGGGCACAATGCGATGGACTCGTAAGGATGCGTCGGATATAGAGGGACTTGTTGAGATCAATGTGACAGCGACGATGAAAGGTGGACAGAAAATAGAGTATCGTTATTTGAGAAATGAGGCAGATGAAATTTAAAGGGAGCACCCTTCCGGAATTGCTTGTCACTATGCTGTTAGGTGGCATTCTTCTACTGCTGGTGTTTGATGGAGTGGATATGCTTCGTATGGCTTTGTCACGATATTCATTGAGTGATTTCGGAGAGGATTTGGGCGAACTTGAACGGTATGAGATTCTTACCGAGCGTAGCGATAGCATTGACATTGGAGATAGTGTCAGATTCTTTAGGAATGGAGAAATAATAGGAGTGTGTGGAAAATGGCAATAAGTAAACGTTTGTCAGACAAGAAGAAAAAGACTTTTTACTCACAACTGTATGTCCTTTTACATTCGGGCTTGAGTTTCTCCACTTCGTTTTCTTTGTTGATTGAGAGTTCCAAAGGGAATGACAGGAGTATCTATGAAAATATCCTCGGCCGTGTCGTGTCAGGAGGTTGCCTTTGGGAGGCTATGAGAGACTCGGGAGATTTTGACAATATTGATTGCGGTGTCATAAGGATCGGAGAGGAGTCTGGAAAACTGATGGAGGCGTTGTCCTTTCTGTCCGATTATTATGACCGTAAGGAGACGCAGAGACGCACGCTTGTGAGTGCCTTGAGCTATCCAGCCATCACGCTTGTGGTGGCGGCTATTGTGTTATGCTTTATGCTGCTGGTTGTCGTACCGATGTTCGAGCAGGTATATTCAAGAATGGGAGGGGAACTTCCTGCGCTTACGCGCTTTTTGATGGGAGTGTCTTCTTATGTGCCGTCGCTGTTTTTTGCCGCTGTGGCTCTTGTGGCATTAGTCCTTGTTATCAAACATTTCTATGGAAGCACTGATGAATATCAACGGTTGACTTCGGAGTTCATTCTGCGCGTTCCTCTGTTGGGAGGGCTTTTGAAGAAGGCGGAATTGTCTCGTTTCTGCCGGATTATGTGCCTTCTTATAGGCTCCGATGTCCCGATACTGTCGTCATTGAATCTGGTCGGTGGGATTCTTCGTCTATATCCTTATCGTAAGGCTGTGCAAGACTCCCGCGTCGAACTTGAGTCTGGCTCTATGCTATGTGAGGCGTTCTCTCGTTATCCGGAACTATTTGACAAGAAGTTTCTTGTGATGCTCCGTGTGGGAGAGGAAACCGGGGCGTTGGATCGGATGCTGAAAACCCTTGCGGATGATACTTCCGAGGAATTGAACTATCAGGTAAAGCAGTTGAACAATACTCTGGAACCGATTATGGTTCTGTTTATAGGTGTGGTTGTCGGTTTCGTGTTGATAGCGATGTATCTTCCTATGTTCAAACTGGGGATGGCCATTCAGTGATTATGCTCTGACTCGATTGAAATGATCATTTTGTTTATTTTAAGATTTTTTATGTACCTTTAATGCAAGAAAACGGACATTCGCGGATTTAGAAAATCGCAAACCATTA
>OJAR01000118.1_pt1 | contig 27943 bp, 18 predicted proteins | sample 1589431 | NCBI WGS metagenome assembly OJAR01 (sample SAMN03283242) | human gut metagenome | biome: human-associated habitat; material: feces | host: Homo sapiens | place: Peru | collected 2012 | reverse complement strand
CGTACTGTTTGAGCGAAGCGAGTTTACGGGCGAATGTGCCGAGCTGCCTACTGAGAAGAGCAAGCTATGTACTGCGGCACGGCGTTCACGGGGGTACAGGGGGATTTCCCCCTGTTTTGCTTTTCTTTTGCAGGCGTTTTCTTTTTCAAATAAAAAGAAAATGCCGAAACGCTGTAGAAGATAAAATATTTAGCTAAGGTAGGTAGCGAAGGTAGTGGGTAAAAAATTTATAGTATCACATCGTGCCGCTGTCGCGGCAAAGGGTCGTCGAGTCGCCGACCCCTACAAAAGGACATTGAAATTAAATAAACAGGGAAAAAGCGGCAAGGCCGAACAATAACCCCTCAGCCTCGGCTCCCCTGCAAGGGAGCCATAATCGCAACCGCTCCGCAGAGCCCTGTTTGTCAATCTCTTAAATTATCTCATAAGGCTTCACTCTATATACAAGAAAAGTCCCGACAGGTATTACACTGTCGGGACTGAATTTATTTTACGGACACTTGATATTTTATCGGTCTTCTTTTTTGCGCTTTGCGGTGCAGCCGATAACGAATGCCGCGCCCGCGAAGGTTATAAGCATAACGGGAGCCGCCGCGCCGGTGTCGGGAACCTTGCTGTCGCTGCCGGGCTTATTGGTCTCGGGCTTCGTCGAGGGGACTATCGGGCTCGCGGGATCGGAGGGATCGAGCGGCTCGCTCGGATTCGACGGGTCTGAGGGCTCTTCCGGCTTCTCGGGCTTTCCGGGCCAATGGGGCAGACCGGGGATTTCGGGAAGCTCGGGCAGGTCGGGAAGGTCGGGAAGACCGGGCTTCTCGGGCTTTTCGGGATTCTCGGGAACGTCCTTCTCTGACTTCGAGAGCGCGAAGGAGTCGATTCTCTTTGCGCCGCCGTCCGCTTCGTCGTCGAGCATATATGCGTCGAAGTAGAGCTTGCTGCCGTCAACGGTTATTGCGGAGAACACCGCGTTGTCCGCATCGTAGATAGCCTCGGCTCTCGGGAAGAGCTTGTCGGTATCCTTGACGTCCTTTGTCTGGTAGCTCTTGACGCCCGCGCACGCGCTGATAACATAGACTGTGCCTTCGGGGTTGAGCTTGACGGTGTAATCTCTGCCGCCGAAGCTTATCTTCTGCTCCTCGGCCTTGACGATCTTGTTGTTGTCCATAATGTCGGTACGCAGATATACGTGGTCGTGACCCTGGAGAACGACGTCGATTCCGAGGTCGGGCAGGAGTCCGCACAGCTGCTTGCGCATCGCCTTGACATCCTTGTCGTCATAGTGCGAGCCGTTGGAATAGAGTGCCTTATGGAGGACGACTATCTTCCACTGGGCATTGCTCGCCGCGGCGTCCGCCTTGAGCCATGCGAGCTGATCGTCGCTGAGTGCCTTGGAGTCGCTGAGATTGTTGGTGTTGAGGACGATGAAGTGGGCGTTGTTGTAATCATAGGAATAGAACACGCCGCTCTCTCTGTCCTGATCGACTGTCTTGGGCAGGACAAAGTTCTGGTCGAGCATATATCCGCTCTTCTCGTGGTTGCCCGCTGCGGGCATGATAGCGGTGCTCTTGATATTCTCGGAGGCATTGAAGAACCACTGCCACTGCTTGAAGTGCTTGGTATAATCTACCTGGTCGCCCGCGCTGGCAAAGAACTTGCCCTCGGGGAAGAGCTTGAGCGCGGTATCGACTACCTTGCCCCATGTGCCGTACTGAATGGCGTTCTGCGACTGCTCGTCGCTGACATGGAAGAAGGTGAAAGAGTCGGAATTGTCCGCCGTCTCGATTATACCCGTGCCGCTCCACCAGCCGCGCTTGGCGTCGCCGACTCTGTAGCAGTATTTGGTGCCGGGCTTGAGACCGGTTATTGTCGCCGTATGGCGGTTGACGTTGAAGCCGAAGGAGATGAAGCCGATAATGCCGAGGTCAACGCCGGGATACTCTCTCTTGACGAGCTCGGAGGTCGTATTGACCTTGACGCCCTCGGGGAGCTTATCCGTGAAGGTCGGGGTCTCCGAATATTCGGCTATCTGAATGTCGGAATTTTTAAGGCTGTATTTCGTGTACCAGTTGATGCTTCTCTCGGTCGAAGCGTCGCCGGTGAAAGTCGTGCCTATATTCGAGGGCAGGCGCATATTGTCAACCGTGACCTCGGGCTCGACGGGGCCGTCATAGACAAGAGTCACATCGAGGTCGGACTTCTCGGCAGGATTCGTATCCTCAACGAGGCTGCGAAGCATTCTGCCTATAGTGTAGCCGATGCTGTCATACTGGCTCTGGGTCATATACTCGTCCATAACGACGGTGTTGAGTATATTGCGTATGCTGCTGTACTTCTCGGGCAGGAGGTTGAGGACGCTGTAAATAACGTTCTCGTAGCTCGGGTTGCCGCGGAAGATTATATTCATGAAGATGTCGGTCATAACGCCCATGGGGCTTGTGACCGTGCCGGCGGGGAAGAGCTTGCCGGGGTTGAACTTGAGGGTGGAGAGGATCTCTCCCTCGATAACGTCGTCAAGCAGGGTGTCGATAAGGAAGTTCAAAAACTCCTTGGCGCCGTCTCTGTTCTCAAAATAGTCGAGAACATCGTTCATAAACTTGTCGTCGCTGATATCCTCGTCTGCGCTATAGAGGGTGCTGATGACCGTATAGGCCGCATCCTCAAAGGTGCCTTTTTCGTTCTTGCTCTCAAGTCCCATGCGCTCATAGAACTTGGTGCACTTGTAATCGGACACCTGATAGTCGAACACCTTGTTGATAACGCCGTTGATGACCTCAAAGACACGGTCGGGGTCGTTGATATAGGCCTCGTCTACCTGAGCGCAGAGATCCTTGATGAAGCTCATAATGTTGCTGCTGACCGTAAATATCTCGACGCTGCCTACCTCAAAGCCGTTTGTGCCGAGCGCGTCGATAATTATCTTCTCAAGGTCGATTCCCGACGCCTCAAGGAAAGCATAGAGTCCGCCGGCCTTTTGGATATTACTGAAAATTCCGGAGAGCGCGTCCTCGACCATGGTTGAGGCGAAGTTGCGTATATCGCCGGGGCCGTAGGTCTTGAAGAAGGAGTAGCTGTCCTTAAAGGGCTGAGCATAGGTCTTTGAAGTGCCGTTGGGGAAGTTTACGACAATGGGTCCGTCCTCGTCAATGTCGTGGGACTTGACGTCGCAGACGGTCTTGCCGTCTGTGGTATTGTCAAAGGTCACGGTTCTGAACTTGTTCGGGAAAGCCGTGAGAGAGGTCGTCTCGATATCATAGAGGGTCTCGCCGTTATCATTGGTGTGGGCGGAGATATCGGGGGTATGAAGATGTCCGCTGAAGGTGAAGTGCATTCCCGCGTCGGCAAGAGCCTCGGTGCGCTCCATCCAATCGTCGAGCACGAAGGCATAGAACAGCTCATCCTCTATCGTCATGTGCGGGACAAAGTTGTGGTGAGCCATGCCTATGACGGTCTCGCCGTTCTTCTTTGCCTTTTCGCACTGCTTGAGAGCCCACTCCATAAGCTCGGGAGTGAGGCAGCCGGAGGTCTCCTGAACATCGTTGCCCTTTGCGGTGGCATCTGCCGAATATTTGCAGGAATCAAGCACGAGAAGTCTGTAGCCGCCCTTGAGCCTGACTGCGAACGAGAGACTGCCCGCCTTGCCGCTCGAGGGAGTGAAAACATCCTCTTTTTCGTCCGTTACAAGGTCGCGGCCGAGATTCTTGTATATCTCGCGGAAAGCCTCGGGAGTGGTTATCTCCGCGGACTCCTTGACGCCGTTTTTGAATGTAACGCCGTTATAGTTGTTGATGTCGTGGTTGCCGTTTACAACGATGACCTGTATTCCGCTCTCCTTTTCAAAGGCTTCGAGCTTTGCGGCAAGAGCCTTGTGACCCGCCAGCTCACCGTTGAAGGTCAGGTCGCCGGGGATGAATACATAGTCGCTCTTCTCGGCAACAGCCTTTTTGAGCGCCGCGTCGATAAGGGCGTTGACTTCGTTGTGCTCGCGGTAGCCCCTGTCGTTCCATGCGTTGTAGGCTTCGCTGAATCCGTTTTCCGTATCCCCTGTTCCTTTTTCGGAATCAGCAAAATAGTGAATGTCGGAGATCGAGGTGACTCTGAGCGTGCCCTTTTCCTGGGCAAAAGCACCGAGAACTCCGGTAGGGACGGCGGCAAGTATGAGCGTCATGCAGACTATAACCGCGATGATGCGGCTTGCCAGTCTTCCTCTGTTTTTCATTTCGTTTCCTCCTTTTTCTGATTTTATTTAAAATAAAAACGAAACTTCTTAATTTTCCGGACTGTCATTATCTTCGGCTATGCCGAGATATGCGTCCGCTTCGGCGGAGTCCATGCTCTCTATTCCCTTGAGCTTGCCCGTCATAATGCGGTTTCTGTCCTGCGCGGCGACAAGCGTGCGCCCCGCCTCGTCTATCTTTTTCTTCGCCTTGTCGAGCACCTCGCCGAACTTCTCATATTGCGCCTTGGCAACGGAGAGCAGGCGGCGAACCTCGTTCGCCTTCTCGTTTATCGCCACGGCCTTGAAGCCCATGGAGAGGGAGTTGAGAAGCGCGGTTATCGTGGTCGGCCCCGCTATCATGATGTTGTATTCGCGCTGGATGCGCTCGGCGATGCCCTTGGGAGAGGACGCGATTTCCGCATAGAGCCCCTCCGTGGCCAGATACATTATGGCAAAAGGCGTGGTAGTCGGAACGTTTATATATTTTGTGATGAGCTTTGCCTCGCCCAGCACTCTGTCCTCAAGAGCCTTGCGCGCCGCGGCAACCTCGTCGGCGTCCGCGCCGTCGGCTGCGGTGCACAGGCGCACATAGTCCTCCAGGGGGAACTTCGAGTCAACGGGGAGATATGCGTCCGCTCCGCCGTCTCCGGCGGGGATGCGTATGGCAAACTCGACGCGCTCGCTGCTGCCCGGGCGGGAGGAGAAGTTTTTCACATACATATTGGGAATAGTCTGGTCGAGAATGCCCTCGAGCTGAACCTCCGCCCAAGTGCCGCGAGCCTTGACGTTTGTCAGCACTCGGTTGAGATTCGTGACATTCGTGGTGACGCCGGTCGAGAGCTCCTTCATCTCGCCGAGCGACTTATAGACGTTTTCAAGCTGCTCGGAGACGGTCTTAAACGAGCTGTCGAGGCGGGTCGTGAGAGTCGCAGAGAGCTTTTCATCGACGGTCGCTCGCATTTCGTCGAGCTTTTTCTCGTTGCTCTGCTGCATTTTCTCTATCGACTCTGCAATAATTCTCGACTGCCTGTCGTTTTGTTCTATGTTGTTGCGGCGGATAGTGTCGAGCGATTTCGAGAACATATCCGTCAGCTGCTGCTGATGCTTGAAATTGGCCTCGGTCATCAGCGCAAGGCGCTCGTTCATCTTGTCGAGCGATTCGGTGAGCTCCGAGCGCATATCCTTCTGGTTGCCCGCGCTCTCTCTGCGGCTGCGCTCAAACTCGTCGCGCAGCTGACCCTCGAGGGAGCTTATCTTGCTCTCGAGTTCCTTTATCTTCCCGTCTCCGGCGGAGAGGCGGCCGAGCTTCGTTATGACAATAACGAGCAAAACGGCGCACAGTGCCGCGAGAGCGGCGGCTATATATATAACAGCATTCATAATTTAATTCTCCGAAATCTGTAAGATATGATTAAGAATTGTAACAGATTTTTTAAAAAATTGCAACAATTAGACAGATATATTTAACAATAAAAATTTTTTGAGTAAAATTGAGCCCGCAAAAGATAATCTTTGCAAGAAACGGTTGATAACAGGTGTGATTTTATGCTACTATATAATGTATCGGGCGCGTATGCCAGTCCCGAAAAAATTATGCCTCATACCGCCCGCAAAGTTTGTCCGAATATGCCGACGGAGCTTATATACGGAGGAAAACCATGAAAATTTTCAAGAGAGCCGTTTCGATAATTCTTGCGTTAGCGCTGCTTTTTGCCCTGACCGCCTGCGGTAATGACGGGTCGGGCGCGGCGCTGAGCTATCCGATAGAGTCCCAGCCCGAGTGCCTTGACCCGCAGATAGCGCAGGGCGCGGAGGCCAAGACCGTTGTGCTCAACTGCTTCGAGGGGCTTGTCCGCAAGGACTCCGAGGGGAAGTTCTCCCCCGCCGCGGCGAAGAGCTGGAGCTATGACAGCGCCTCTCTCACTTATACTTTTAAGCTTCGGGAGGACGCCCGCTGGGTCATAATGAAAAAGGCGTATAAGTCGATTCTCGGCGACGATATAGACAATACTTTCGATTCCCGCGTCACGGCGGCGGATTTCGTCTTTGCGCTGAAGCGCGCCGTGAACCCCGCGACGGGTGCGCCCGAGGCGATGAGCCTCGGCGTGATAAAGAACGCGAAGAACATAATAAACGGCAAGCTCTCCCCCGATAAGCTCGGCGTCAGTGCCGTCGGCGACTTCGGGCTGCGCATAACGCTCGAGCACGCGACCGACGAGGCGGCGTTTCTCGACCTGCTGACAAAGGCCGTGTGTATGCCCTGCAACGAGACGTTCTTCAACGCGACCAAGGGCCGCTACGGGCTCGACTACTCGACCCTTATGTGCAACGGGCCGTTCTATCTCTCCTACTGGCTGCACGACTCCGCCCTGACCATAAAAAATAACGACGACTACACGGGGTCTTTCCCGGCAAAGCCCGCGAGCGTGTCGCTTGTAATCGACAGCGACGGCAATCAGAAATTAAAATACCTGCTCGACGGCACCTACTGCGCCGCTCAGCTCGGCACCGTCGCGCCCGATTCGTCCTCTCTCACGGTCACAAAGAACTACGACACCGTCTGGGCGCTGTGCTTCAACTGCTCCGACGCGTCCCTCTCAAACGCGGCGCTTCGCCGCGCACTCTGCACGGCGGTGGACATTTCGTCTCTGACTCTCGGCAGCGAGGATATGCAAAAGACATATTCCGTCATTCCGCCCTCCTGCTCTGTGGGCGAGGGTGCGGATTTAAGCAGCGAGCCCGTGAGCATACTCGGCCACGACATGAACAGAGCCGCCGCATATTGGGAGAACGCAAAGAAAAATATAACGGGCAAAATAAACCTCGAGATAATCTGCCTGCCGGAGCACGAAAACGCCATGCGCCGCATGATCCAGGGCTGGCAGAAAATATTCGGCCTGAGCGTCAATTTCACCGTCGCCGCGCTCGACTCGGCGGAGCTCTCCTCAAGAGTGCAGGACGGCGACTATCAGATAGCCCTCGCCTCCATGTCGTCGGGCATAACCGACGCCGCGGGCTTTCTCTCGACGCTTTCCTCGCAGGGGACGAACAATATTGTCCGTCTCAGGGACTCGCAGTTTGACTCGGCGGTAAAGGAACTCAAGGCTTTAAGCGGCTCGGAGCTCGTCAAGGCGTGCCGCGGCGCGGAGGGCAGACTCCTCTCGACGGGCGCGGTGCTCCCGCTGTTCATAACCCCGAGCTATTTTGCGACCGCCAAGGGCGTTGAAGGCCTGAGCGTCGACCCCGAAAGCTCGGCGGTGGATTTTGTTTTCGTAACGGCAAAGGACTGACATAAAAATGAAAAAATCAAGCAAGCTCAAATATATTTTACCGAAGAATCGGACGGTGCGCACTGTGCTCGCCGTCTTTTTCTGGTTTTCTGCGGCGATGTGTGCCGCCTGCATATTCTGGCTTTCGAGCAATGACGGCAACCGTTCGCAGGACATGAGCGACAACGTGCTCGGCTTTCTCGGAAAGCTGCTCGGCCCGATTCTCAACAGCTTTATCGTGCGCAAATTCGCGCATTTCTTTGAATATGCCGCGCTCGGATTTGTTTTAGGCTGCGCGCTGTTTTTGACCCGCAGGCGGTTTTCGCCCGTTCCCGCGGTGATTTGCTGCGCCGTCTATTCGGTGAGCGACGAAATCCACCAGTATTTTGTTCCGGGACGCGCCTGCCGCCTTTTCGATGTCGGAGTCGATGTGTTCGGAGCGCTGACGGGTACTCTCGTGCTCGCGCTCATAATTCTTGTTGTGAACTCCGTCGCTCTGCGCGAAAAGGAAAAATATCCCGCGTAAAAATTTAGCGTTTCTATTGTCGTTTTACTGCAGTATATGATATAATAAAGTCTATATAGAGACTTTTGGCGAAGAGGTATATTTAATGGAACATAAAGAGGGGCTCATAGTCGGGCGCAACGCAGTGCTTCAGGCGCTCGAGAGCGGCAGAACGATAGACAGCGTGACCGTGGCGCAGGGTCAGCGCGGCGGCCAGGCGGGCAAGATAATAGACATCTGCCGCGAGCGCAAAATCCCCGTCAAGTTTGCCGACGCGCGCAAGCTCGACCGCCTCTGCGACGGTGCGGCGCATCAGGGCGTTGCGGCATTTGCCGCGGCTCACGAATATGCCGAGCTGGACGATATCTTCGCCCTCGCGCAGAGCCGAAACGAGAGCCCGTTTATTGTCGTGTGCGACTCCCTCGAGGATCCGCACAATCTCGGCGCTATACTCAGAAGCGCGGAGGCCGCCGGAGTGCACGGGGTCATTATCCCGAAAAGAAACTCCGTGACCCTCAACTACACCGTCGCCAAGACCTCGGCGGGCGCGATAGAATATGTCCCCGTAGTCAAGGTCGCAAATCTTCCCGCCGTTATCGACGAGCTCAAGGCTCGCGGTGTCTGGATTTTCGGCGCGGATATGGACGGCACGGATTACACCTCCCTCGACTACAGCGGCAGCATAGCCCTCGTCATAGGCTCGGAGGGCAAGGGAATAGGCCGACTCGTGCGCGAAAAATGTGATTTCATAGCCTCTATGCCGATGCGCGGCAAAATAAATTCTCTCAACGCCTCCGTCGCGGCGGGAATCCTGATGTTCGAAGCGGCGAAACACCGAAACTGACTTTTATCCGATTTTTTATATATTGGGGTGAGATGAGTGGAAAACAAATCTTCCGACAGACAGGGCAAGATTTCCCTTGATAAAATTGTCCGCGAGATAGCGGAGCTTGAATCGAGCCGCGGCGAGCCGGATAAAATCTGGTCGCTCAGCGACATAGACGAGCTGATTGCAAGCACAAACGCCGTCTCCCCGGTGCCTGCCGACGAGGACGACGCCGAGCTTTTGACGAGCATTCAATATTACGAGGACGCATACTCCGACGACAAAGCGTCGGGGTACGAGTCCGTGCGCGAGCCCGAGCCGGAGCCGGAGTATGAACACGAAGAAACGGCCGAACCTGAGCAGGGGGCAGACGAGCCCGATGTTGACATCTCCGACAAGACGGAGGACGAAGCGCCCGCAGAGCCGGAGGAAGCAAACGAAGCTCCCGCAGAAGCCGAACCGGCGGACGAAATGCCCTCAGAAGAAGCGGTGCCCGAGGAAGCGGTCGAAGCTCCCGCAGAAGAAGAGGACGAAGCTCCTGTTGAAGATGCAGTGTCCGAAAAAACGGACAGTGATCCCGTTGAAGTCGAGTCTTCCGAAGAAGAACCCGACGGCGCTCCCGCGAAGGACGCGGACGAAGCCCCCGCCGAGGACGGCGAAGAGATATACTCAGATTCAAAATTCGAGCTGTCGGTCGCAGAGAGCGACGGCGACGGCGATACGGATACAGACGAAAACCGCGAAGCCGAGCGGGAGAAGGTTGTTCCTCTCAACGGCGAGGATGAGACCCCGCAGGACGGCGCGGAAGAGAAAAAGCCGACTGTCGAGGAGCTTTTCGGCGCGCCGGCGGCAAGATATTTCGGCGAGCCCGCCGAGGAGACGGAGGACGACTCCGAAAACGAGGAGCGCGCCGTGCCCGGACTTTTTGACGATACCGTTGTGTTCGGTCCGATGAAAACGCTCTCGGAGCCGACACGGAAGGACGGCGACGAATACAAGACAAAGCTTATTTCCGCCATAGGCTCGGCGAACGCGCCGGAGAGCTCCGAGACGATAGAGAAGCCCGGAGTTATCTTAAAGCGCGGCCCGCTCTCCGAGACGTCGGGGCTTGAGCCTCTGCCGAAGGTCATTCCCGCGGAGGACTTTGTCGGTTCGGAGAATGACACCCCTTCCTCCATAGAGGATAGGCCCTTCACTAACCCCGCCGCAGAAAACCGCCCTGAGGAGGAGCAGATGATGCTCAGCGGCTTCGGCGAAGAACCGGAGACCGAAAAAATAGACGAAGACGAGCTGCGGGACGAGCTGAGCAAAAAAAGAGCGGAGAAGAAGAAAAAATTCGTTCTGCTGAGCAATTTCGACGAAAACGAGCCGCAGCAGGAGGAGTCTCGCCCCGAAGAAAAAGCGGAGGAGCCCGAGGAGCTGCCCAAAAAGAAGGAAAAGCGCTCCGAGAAAGCGCCGCTCGAATACGAAAAGCCCGAACAGCGCGGGCGCATATATAACAGCCTTAAAAACGCGGCCACGCAGCTCAAGACCTCGGCCATAGGGCTCTGCGTTATAGAGGGAGTCGCGCTGCTGCTGCTCCTGGTTCCTAAGATTCTCGAGTGGGCGGCGATAGACGCTCCCGCGTTTGACCGCGGCGGCGCGGGACTCGCGGCGGCGAATCTCGTTCTTCTGCTCGCGTCGTTCTATCTCGCTTTTCCGTGCATTCTCTCCGGCATGAAGGCGCTCGCCAAGGGTCGCGTGACCGGCGGCGCGGCAGGCGGAATTACGTTTATACTCGCGCTCGTTCAGACGGTGCTCTCGTTCTTCAACAAATCGCCCGAGGGCGCTTCCGGTGTGTTCTACTGCTCGGCGGCTGTATTCGCCCTGCTCATGACCGCCGAAAACGGCAGCCGCGGCTCGGCGCGCGTTATGCAGAATTTCCTTTTCTGTACCGCAAAGCGCAAGTCGGGGCTCTACGGCATAAGAGCCATAGAGAGCGAAAAGGATGCCTTTGAGGTCGGACGCTCTCTTAAAATGGGCAACCCCGATATTCTGTATTCCGGCAAGGTAAAGTTCCCCGCCGAGTTCATTAAAAATTCCGAGGCGAATTCGCCTGCGGACAGCTGCGTAAAGCGCAGCCTGATAATCTCTTCGGCAGTTTCCGTGCTGCTCGCTGTGATATCGGGCATAATAACAAGGGATTTCTTCCAGGCATTCGGCGTGCTCACCGGCGCGTTCTGCCTGACCTCACCCTGCGCCATAGAGCTCGCGCTGATGATTCCCCTCTATCTTGAAAACAGAAAGCTCAACTCGGAGGGCGGAATGATAGCGGGCTACGACGCCGCCGTAGAATGCTCCGAGGCGGTCGCCGCCGCAGTCGACAGCGCAGACCTCTTCGACCGCGCCGCGTGCGAAATGCACGGAATGAAGGATTTTCACACCGTGCGCATAGACGACGTTCTGCTCTACGCGGTTGCAATAGTCCTGAAGTCCGGCGGCCCGCTGACCGATGTCTTTAACCGCATTATCGGCGGCTCGACAGAGCTTCTGCCGCCCGTGCGCGATATGATATATGAGGACAGGCTCGGTCTCTCCGCAACTATATACAATCAGCGCGTGCTGCTCGGCAATCGGAACCTGCTCACGCATCACAATATCGAGGTTCCGCTCAAGTCCGACGAGGACAAGGTCAAGCGCAACGGACGCAAGATTCTCTACATAGCCATAGACTCCCAGGTGGCGGCGATGTTCGTCTTTAACTACGCCGAGGACGCCTCTCTCAAGGAGTCGCTCAACGAGATGGCGGACAACGGCTTCAGCCTTGTCGTTCGCACGGATGACCCGAATGTCACCGACGAGCTTATCGCCGCGCGCTTCGGCATAGCGCAGAAGGATATCAAAATGACGTTCTCCCACGGCGCGCGCATATTCAGCGCATACAGAGACAGCGTCGTTGACTCCGCGCCTGCAAAGGTCATGCACGACGGCTCCGCCCGCTCTTACTTCAAGAGCATAGCGGCCTGCGGCAGGCTTGCAAACTTCGCCTCGCGCTGGGCAGTGTTCGCCCTTATAATGCAGGCGGTCGTGGCGGCGGGAGCGATACTCTGCGTCGCGCTCAAGGCGTTCGCGTTCGTGTCGCCGCTGACGGCGGTAACAGTCCAGTGCGCAACAGTGCTTTTCAGCGTGATACTCGAAAAATTCAAGAAATAACTCACGGGGGCTGCGCCGCAAGGTGTCAGCCCCTTTCCGAAAGGGACGGCGGATATGCAGGAAAAGCTCGGCAAAACAAAAACAGACCTGAACGGCAAAACCGTGCTCGTGACGGGCGCGGCGGGATTCATCGGCTCTTTTCTCTCAAAACGTCTGCTCACGGAGTTTGAAGATATCCGCGTCATAGGCTTCGACAGCGTCAACGACTACTACGATGTCCGCCTGAAGGAATCGCGGCTCGAAGAGCTCCGTCGGTATGAGAACTTCACTTTTATCAAGGCGAATCTCGCGGACAGGAGCAAGGTCGGGGAGGTCTTTTGCGAATATGCCCCGCAGATCGTCGTTAATTTGGCGGCTCAGGCGGGGGTGCGCTATTCAATCGAAAATCCCGACGCCTATATCGAGTCGAATCTCATCGGCTTTTATAATATCCTCGAGGCGTGCCGCCACTCCTATGACAGCGGCAAAACCCCGGTCGAGCACCTGGTATATGCCTCAAGCTCGTCGGTCTACGGCGGCAACAAAAAAGTGCCCTACAGCACCGACGACAAGGCGGACAGCCCCGTCAGCCTCTATGCCGCAACGAAGAAGTCGAACGAGCTCATGGCTCACGCCTACTCGAAGCTCTATAATATCCCCTCGACGGGACTCAGATTTTTTACTGTCTACGGCCCTGCGGGTCGCCCCGACATGGCATATTTCGGCTTCACGGACAAGCTTCTGCGCGGCGAGACGATAAGCATTTTTAACTTCGGAAACTGCAAGCGCGACTTTACTTATATAGATGACATAGTAGAGGGCGTGGTTCGCATTATGCAGGGCGCGCCGGAGCGCAAAAACGGCGAGGACGGTCTGCCCGTGCCGCCGTATGCGGTCTACAATATCGGCAACCGCAGCCCCGAAAACCTGCTCGACTTCGTCGAGATTCTGAGCAGCGAGCTTATCGCGGCGGGCGTTTTGCCGCAAGACTACGACTTCGAGGCGCATAAAAAGCTCGTCCCCATGCAGCCTGGCGACGTGCCCGTGACCTATGCGGACACAGAGCCGCTCGAGCGCGACTACGGCTACAAGCCCTCGACTGACCTTCGAACCGGGCTTCGCAATTTTGCCCGCTGGTACAAGGAGTTCTACAAGGTCTGATTTATATGTTTATTTATAATGTATACCCCGCAGATGCGGGACGAAAAAATCCTACCTGCGCTTTTTTCGCGGGTAGGATTTTGTAATATAAGCTTTAAGCTTTATCTCCAGATATTTGTCCAGAACACGCTCTCGATGCCCGCAAAGGTGAGAAGCTGAGCCATGTTCACATAGATGCAGGCGACTGTCGAGACGGTGAATATCAAATCGACGAGCTTTTTCGTGCTCTTCGACTTTATGCTCTTATAGAGCGTGAACGCAATGACCAGAGCGCCGATGACCATCGGCCACGAGATATCCGCGTTGTAGCGCACGGCATAGCCGCTCTCCCACGAGGAGAAGATTATCACGAGCGGCATGAGTATGCAGGTCACGCCGATGAGAAGTGCGGGCAATACGCGCTTTTTCTTTTCGACGCGCTTCAGAGCCTTGCCCGCGAACAGGTATGCGAACATGGGCAGCGCGCGGTATATAAGGCCGACGGAGATGAGGTTCCTGCCCGCGTTGTCGATAAACATATAGCCGTTCAAGCCGAAGGCCTCCACCGAGGACGCGAGATGAGTAAAGGACTTGGGCGTGAAGTGCGGCATATTCAGAAGATAGGCATACATATTGATAAGCACATATCTCCAGTGGAACTCCGAGTGGGTGAAGTCGTTTATCGTCAGAGAATACTGTATGCCGAAGTCGAGCGGGTTGTCAAAGCGCAGATAGTTATATATCATCTGCCCCATGGCGATAATGCCCAGCGGGACGAGGGCGACTGCCGCATACTTGAAGAACGTGCGGGTCTTCTGCTTCTTTTCGAGCCCGTCGAGAGCTTTTTTCAGTCCGCCCGCGAAGAAGAACAGCGCGGCGATGCAATAGACCGCAAGGGTCGGGCGGCAGAGCACGGCATAGCCCAGGAAGAACGAGGCAAAGCCGAGACGGACATAGGAAATCTTCCCGTCCCAGAGTATATTTGAGCTTATGAGCAGATACGCGCCTATCGCCACGTTCATAAAGCCGGCGGCGATAGCCAGCTCATAGAAGAGCGGGCGCGCCGTGGAGAACATGATCCCCGAGGACATCTGCAGGGTTATCAGCCCTGCGAGCACCGTATTTGTCGGCAGCTCACGGAATTTTTTCTCTATAACCGCGAGATAAATCTTCGTCAGGAAGATTATTCCGACTAACGCGAACATGAGCGTCGCCCAGCCGCAGGGGAAATAGTATCCCGTTATCAGGTGATACGGCAGGAACAGCGCGAGCACCGGGCCTATGCCGTAATATGAGTAGTATTTTCCGTTATACAGGCAGTGATCCCACAGAAATTTCTCCTGAGTAACTTCCGTGTTGCGCTTCGGGCTGTCATAGGGATTTTCGAGCGCGAGCAGCTCGTCGTTCGGCTCCTCGAGCAGATGCACCTGATGATGCTCGAACGCGTCAACAAGCTCCTTTGATATCTGATTGCCCTCGTGAGAAGTGAAGCTGAAGTAGGTGGTTGACCAGCCCTTCGCCAAGCTCGTGAACGTGAAGAACACCGCGAGTGCCATGGTGACAGCGGTTATCGTCGCCGCCCAACGGGTGCAGCTCAGTTTATTGTCCGAAAACTTTTTGCGTGCTCCGGCGGGATTCGCAATTAAGTAAATAATAAAGCCCGCGACTGTCGCTATGAGCAAATAGGTCAAAACCGTTCCGACTATGTGACGGGCGCTTGCGGTTTGGTTGAGAGTTATGTTCTTGATTGCCACGTAGCCGTCGCCGTCGACGGATATGTTGAACCTGAGGCGCGACACGTCGCCCGAGAAGCTGCAGGTCATAATATTGTCGGAATCTCCGTCCATCTCGAGCTTAGCAAGGCCTTGACGGTAATACGAGGTGGTTGAATCCGAGAAATCGACGCGGACGGTGCTCTTGTCCACGTTGTCGTCAAGCTCGATATCGAAGCCGATGGAGCCGACCCGCGCGTCTATGTCCGTGAACTCGAGCTCGGAATATCCCATGCCGACGGTTACGGTGCCGTCAAAGTCGCTGTAGACAAAATTGCTGCCCTGCGCACGGGAGAGGTCGAGCTTTTGCTCCTTATAGCCGCCGATAAGTCTGTTGAGCGGAGTAAAATTCATCACAAACAGGCTGACCGCCGTCACTATAACAAACAGCACAGCCATGCATATAGAAAGCTTTTTCAGAAATCTTCTGTTTTCTCTGTCCATAAGCACCTCACGAAGCTTGATTTTTTAGCGGTTTAATTATACCCCATTTGCGGCAAAAGTTCAAGGTTAATTGTAAATCCGAAAAAGAAGAACCGCAATCCACATTTTCTGCGAATTGCGGCTCTTTTTTATTTTCGGTTCAATTAATACTTGACGTTGGTTATCTCAAGATAGTTGTCGAGAACCGCATTGCCGGAGAACTTGCTGCCGAGCACCTTGCCGGAGCCTGTGATAAGGACGTGCATATACTGATAGAGATCTACCATATGATTGGTCTTGGGGTTGTAGGTGAGCACTGCGGTGCAGTCATAGTACTTGAGCGAATACTCAACATCCTTGACGACCTTCGTGACGTTGGGGTCGTTCTGGAGGGTGTTGTCGATATCGGCCTTTGCAAGGGGGCTGAACATCGTTCCGGTGAAGCCCTTGGAGATAACGCCCGTCTTGGGATCGCAGGGCTCGGGGTTGATGTCCGCCTTGAGGACTATCGTTATCTTGTAGTTGCCGTTCGGGAGAATGTCGCACCTTGCGCTCTTTATCTTGCTGACGTCGGTCAGGGTGCAGCCCTTTGTGGGATGCTGGTAGATCGGGAACCACTTCATGTCGGTGCCCTTCGGGTTGTTCTCGTGCTTCTTGCCCTTGGCATCCTTCTCGCTGGTCATGAACAGACCCGCAACGGGGAGGAGCATATTGATGACGGTGCCGTCGAAGTTTCTCTTCTCCTTGGGCAGAACCTGCCACTCGGACTTCTCATAGCCGACCTTGCTGCTCTTTGCGAGATTGAGAACATCTCTGTAGGCCGCGAGAATTTCCGCATGGCTCTCGGGCTTGCCGTTCGAGGGCTTCGCGGAGTTGTCGGCAACAGCCTCTGTCTCTGCGGCGGTGCTGTCCTCTTTGCCGGAAGAAGCCTCTGTCTCGTCGACAACTGCATTTGAGGGATCCTCGGGAAGCAGGTCGTCCCCGACGACCTCGCCTAAAGCGGCGGGCTCGTTTGCGCCGGTTGTGTCATCGTTATTCTTATCTTTCTTGCAGGCCGCGAAGCTTGCGGTCATGACAATTGCGAGCATAAGAGCCACAATTCTCTTGAGATTCTTTGTCATTATTAATTTTCTCCTTGCTTACGAGTGATCGATTAATCGGTATGTAATCAGTATTTGAAATCGGAATAGGTAACTGTCGTTGTTCCTGTTGCGGTGGGCTTTCCGGCTAGACCGAGGTCAACGTTGACATAAATATCGAACTTGATGTTGATATTCACAAGGCGGCCGGTTGCGGCGTCGACGGTTGCGGTAAGCACGGCTCCCGAATACTTCTCGGTGACCTTGGCGTTGCCGAAGACCTCGTCTATGGCGTCATAGATAACGCTCGCTCTCTTGTGGTCGTAGTAGTGCTTATCCTTGTCGCCCACGCAGATGCCGCTCTTGTCGAGGGGCGCGTCGCAGGTGGCGGTGCCCTTAGTGGCATAGGAATTGCCGTTTTTGATGTTGATTGTTATGACGTAGTTCGCGCCGTTCTGCTTGCAGGAAGCGCCAGAAACGTCGCCCGTGCCGAGGGTCGAGGCTCTGAGATAATACTTGTTCGGCTCGGTTGACCACTGACCCTTTGTGACCGTCTCATTGTAGGCATTCTTTTCGCCGATGCCTATGAAGCCGTAGATAACGCTCTTGAACCGCTCGACGATCGCGTTGGACTCTATCTTTTCGTTTCCGGTCTCTCTGTGCTTTTTGAAGCCGACTCTGCCGTCAAAGGCTGCCTTCGTGGCGGCATTGTAGTAGTTGAGGATTGCCGCCGTGCCGGAGGGCATTTTGCTGCCTGCCGGGGGCGCTGCGGGTGTCTTGCCGCTGTCGGCGGGCTTAGTCTCGACTACCTTGCCGGAGGCGTCGGTAACAGTCTCGGCCTCGGTGGATTCCGCAGAAGGATCCTCAGTGGAGGCGTCTGCGGGGAGAGTTTCGTCGCCGGTGCTGCCGCCGACATCCGAGCTCTCGGAGGGAGCGGTTGAGTCGCCGTTGTCTTTGTCCTTCTTGCAGGCTGCAAATGAGAATATCATAGCTAAAACAAGAAGAAGCGATGCGATTTTAATAAGATTCTTTTTCATGTTTCAAGTCCTTTCTTAAAATTTTTTCGGAACAACTCTTGCATAATAAATTTACACTAAACGGCACATAAAGTCAAGTAATTTTTGATAAAAACAAAAATAATAACACCGTGTTTTTATGCAAGATGACTTTGCATACCGCCGCGCCGTAATAGATTGTTTACATTCGCCTTTATAAAGTTATGGAAATTCGGCGAAAGATATGATATAATATCAAGGTATATGTGCTCGGCGTATTTGATTTGTCCCGGCGAAGGAGGTCCCGATATGGCGGAGAAAAGGCTTGTCTCGTGGAATGTCAACGGAATAAGGGCGTGCCTCGGCAAGGGCTTCGCAGAGGCGTTTGCCGCGCTCGACGCAGACATACTCTGCCTGCAGGAGACCAAGGTTCAGGCGGGTCAGGTCGATTTTGCGCCCGAGGGCTACCGCTGCTATTGGAACTACGCCGAGAGAAAAGGCTATTCCGGCACGGCGGTATTCTCGCGCGAGGAGCCTGTAAGCGTGGCATACGGCATGGACATCCCCGAGCACGACCGCGAGGGGCGCGTGATAACGCTCGAGTTTGCGGACTTTTTCTTCGTCTGCGTCTATACTCCCAACTCGCAGGACGGGCTCGCCCGACTCGACTACAGAATGACCTGGGAGGACGCGTTCAGGGACTATCTTCTCTCGCTCGACAAGACAAAGCCCGTCATCGTCTGCGGCGACATGAACGTGGCGCACAGCGAGATAGACCTGAAGAATCCCAAGACGAACCGCAAGAACCCCGGCTTTACTGACGAGGAGAGGAACAAGATGACCGAGCTGCTCTCCTCCGGCTTTACGGACACGTTCAGATACTTCTATCCCGACGCCGAGGGGCAGTACAGCTGGTGGAGCTACCGCTTCAAATCCCGCGAACGGAATACGGGCTGGCGCATAGACTACTTTTTGTGCTCCGAGCGGCTCAACGGCAGGCTCAGGGGCGCAAAGATCCATCAGGAGATTTTCGGCTCCGACCACTGCCCTGTGGAGCTGACTGTCGATATATAAAAAAGCGCCGCCGAAAGGCGACGCAAAAGCTTTCTTTATATTGAGCTTTCGGAGAAGTCGATAACGAGCTTGTCCCGTTTTATCTCGAGCTTCTTGTATTTCACTCCCGCGGCGTCGAACATCCTCTTCGATGCGCGCACGCTGTCGGTGTCGCGGTATTTGTCGCTGATATAGACGACCTCTTTTATCCCGCTCTGGATTATCGCTTTGGCGCATTCGTTGCAGGGGAAGAGAGCGACGTAGACCCGGCAGCCGCGCAGGTCGCCGCTGGCGTTGAGTATGGCGTTCAGCTCCGCGTGGCAGACATAGGCGTATTTCGTGTTAAACGCGCTGCCCTCGCGCTCCCATGGGAACTCGTCGTCGTCGCAGCCGGACGGGAAGCCGTTGTAGCCGACGGACATTATCCTGTTTCTGTCGTTTACGATGCAGGCGCCCACCTGGGTGCTGGGGTCCTTGCTCCTGTATGCAGAGAGCATGGCGATTCCCATAAAATACTCGTCCCACGAGATATAATCGCTTCTTTTAGGCATTTTCACCGCTCCGTTTCCTTTATAATCAGAACAATCAGATATCATCCTGATATTAACATATCCAAGCCGCTAAGGCAAGAAGAAAATTTTTTGAGGTGACAATCTATGGGTTTTTTAAAGAAAATTTTCGGAGACTACTCTTCGAGAGAAATCAAGCGCATCACGCCGATAAAAGACAAGGTGCTCGCGCTTGAAGAAGAGTATTCCAAGCTCACCGACGAGGAGCTAAAGGCAAAAACCCCGTATTTCAAAGAGAGACTCGCAAACGGCGAGACCCTTGACGATATCCTGCCCGAGGCGTTCGCCGCCTGCCGTGAGGCATCGTGGCGCGTGCTCGGAATGAAGCACTTCCCCGTGCAGGTTCTCGGCGGTATCGTGCTGCATCAGGGACGCATAGCGGAGATGAAGACGGGCGAAGGCAAAACGCTCGTCGCAACGCTCCCCGCCTATCTCAACGCGCTCTCCGGCAAAGGGGTCCACATCGTCACGGTCAACGACTACCTTGCCCGCCGAGACAGCGAGTGGATGGGCAAGGTCTACCGCTTCATGGGGCTCAAGGTCGGTCTGATTATCCACGAAAAGTCAAACGACGAGCGCCGCGAGGCCTACGCCGCCGACATAACCTACGGCACCAACAACGAGATGGGCTTCGACTATCTGCGTGACAACATGGTGCCCTATAAAGAGCTCAAGGTTCAGCGCGGACACGCCTTTGCAATAGTCGATGAGGTTGACTCGATACTTATCGATGAAGCGAGAACGCCTCTTATCATATCCGGCCGTGGCGACCGCTCGACCGACCTCTACAAGCAGGCGAACTCCTTCGCCCGCACGCTCAATTTCGAGCGCATAAAGGAGCTGCGCTCCTCCTCGAGACTTGAGAATACCGCCGACCAGGTCAGCGAAAACTGCGACGTCATAGTTGACGAAAAGGCGAGAACCGCCGTGCTGACTCAAAAGGGTATCGCAAAGGCAGAGAAGTATTTCAATCTCGACAACCTCATGGATCCCGCGAACATGACCATACAGCACCACATCAACCAGGCGATAAAGGCGATAGGCGTCATGCGCCGCGATGTCGACTACGTCGTAAAGGACGGTCAGGTGCTCATAGTCGACGAGTTCACCGGACGTATCATGCTCGGCAGACGCTACAATGAGGGACTTCACCAGGCTATCGAAGCAAAAGAGGGCGTAAACGTCGAGCACGAGAGCAAGACTCTCGCGACCATTACATTCCAGAACTACTTCAGACTCTACGACAAGCTCTCCGGTATGACCGGTACGGCTATGACGGAGAGCGAGGAATTCCAGGAGATATATTCGCTCGACGTCGTCGAGATTCCGACCAACAAGCCCATGATAAGAAAGGATATGGACGACCTCGTCTACAAGACCGAGCCCGCGAAGTTCAACGCGGTCATCGACGATATTGTGGAGCGCCACAAAAATGGTCAGCCCGTGCTTGTGGGTACTATCTCCATTGAGAAGTCGGAGCTTCTCAGCAAGCTCCTTAAAAAGCGCGGCATAAAGCATGAGGTGCTCAACGCGAAGTACCACGACAAGGAAGCGGAGATAGTCGCCCAGGCAGGTAAGCTCGGCGCGGTCACGATAGCCACCAACATGGCGGGACGCGGAACCGATATTATGCTCGGCGGTAACGCGGAGTTCCTTGCCAAGTCCGAGATGCGCCGCAAGGGCTACAGCGAGGAGCTGATAGCCGAGTCGACCGGCTTCGGCGACACTGACAATGAAGATATAATCAGCGCGCGAGAGGAATTCCAGGCTCTCGAAAAGAAATATAAAAACGAGATCTCCGGCGAGGCGGAGCAGGTCAGGCAGGCAGGCGGTCTTTTCATCATCGGCACCGAGCGCCACGAGTCCCGCCGTATCGACAACCAGCTGCGCGGACGTTCCGGCCGTCAGGGCGACCCCGGCGTGAGCCGCTTCTACCTGTCGCTTGAGGACGACCTTATGCGCCTGTTCGGCGGCGAGCGCGTGACCACCATAATGAACACGCTCAGAACCCCCGAGGATATGCCGATAGAGTCGAAGATGATCTCCAACGTTATCGAGAGCTCGCAGAAGCGCGTCGAGTCGCGCAACTTCTCCGTGCGTAAGAGCGTCCTGAGCTTCGACGATGTCATGAACCGCCAGCGTGAGCTTATCTACAAGCAGCGCGACCAGGTGCTCGACGGCGAGAACCTCAAGCCCGTTATTCTCAAGATGCTCGACGAGTGCATAACGGAATCCATCGATTTCTACTGCCCGAAGGCGCTCTCCCACGCCGATTGGAACGTGGTCGGTCTGCGTGAGAAGTTCCTCGGCTGGCTGACCTCGCCCGAGGACTTCGCGGACGGCTTTGACCGCGAGGACGCAAAGGAAGAGCTCATTGAGCGCGGACATAAGCTTTACGACGAGCGCGAGGAGCTCATGGGCGTCGACGAGAACGGCGTGCCGATAATGAGAGCGCTCGAGCGCATGGTTCTGCTCAAGATGGTTGACAGCAAGTGGATGGATCACATCGACGCCATGGAGGAGCTCAAGCGCGGCATAGGGCTTCGCTCCTACGGCCAGCAGGATCCCGTCGTTGCGTTCAGGCAGGAGAGCTACGATATCTTCGACGAGATGACCATGTCCATCCGCGAGGATACCGTCCGCCTGATGATGACGATAATGCCCAAGAACGAGGAGGACACCAAGCGCAAGCAGGTGGCGGAGATAACCTCGACCAGCGGCGCATCCGACGGCAGCGAAAAGGGACGCACCGTCCGCAAGGGCGTAAAGATCGGCCCGAACGACCCCTGCCCGTGCGGAAGCGGAAAGAAATACAAGAAGTGTTGCGGCGCAGTGAACAAATAATATTATATAGTATATGCGGTAAAGCTCCCTCCCCGGATTTTTCGGAGAGGGAGCTTTTGTTTTCAGAGTACGGACAGACAGCGCAATAGCGGAGAGGTGAAAAACAGCCGTGCGGAGCAGACCCGCGCACCGCCTGCGGCGGCAGCGGTGCGTCAAGTCGCCGCATCCTGCAAAGGCATTGAGAAACAAAACAGTCAAGACAAAGCGGGTGAATCTGTGCAATAACTCCTCGGTCCCGGCAAAGCTCAGTTTATTGAGCAACATCCCTCTTGCCGCGAATACAAAAAAGGAGCGCATATGCGCTCCTTTTGTTGTTCATTGTGCAATTTATTTGTGTGACTCGGTTGTTTGATTCTATCAGTCAAAGGTCTTGACGAGCTCCTTGAGGTAAGCCTTGAAGCTGTCGCCTATCTCGGGATGCCTGAGGGCAACCTCACAGTTTGCCTTCATGATGCCGAGTTTGTTGCCCATGTCGTAGCGGATGCCGTCGAAATCATAAGCTACGAGGTCGCCTCTTGCGCCGAGCTCGCTCATAACGTCGGTCAGGAACAGCTCCTCGCCGGGCTTGATATCGGTCAGACCCTTTTCGAGCATACCGAAAACCTCGGGAGGAAGAACGACTCTGCCGAGGATGGCGTAGTTCGACATGACCTGCTCGGGGGTGGGCTTCTCAATGATTTTGTGGCAGCTCATCGCGCGGCCATCGAGAGGGGTGACGTCGAGCGAGCAGTACATCGAGATGAGGTTATCGGGAACTTCCTTGACGCCGACAACGCCCTTGCCGTACTTCTCATAGGCTCTGCAGAGCTGAGCGGTTACCGGGTCATCGCTGACGGTGACGTCGTCGCCGTAGAGAACCGCGAACGGCTCGTCACCGACAAAGCTCTTGCCGCAGAGGATTGCATGGCCGAGACCCTTGGTCTCCTTCTGGCGGATGAAATATATATTTGCAAGGTTTGCGACAGCCTTGATCTCTTCGTAGATTTTTTCCTTATTCTTCTTGCCGGCAAGATTTGCCTCAAGCTCGAAGGAATGGTCGAAGTGGTCTTCAATAACTCCCTTGCCGCGGTTGGTTATGATAAGGATGTCCTCGATTCCCGCCGCAACGGCCTCTTCTACAAGATACTGGATAGCCGGCTTATCGACTATGTTGAGCATCTCCTTCGGGACTGCCTTGGACGCGGGGAGAACTCTTGTGCCGAGACCTGCCGCAGGGATAATGGCCTTTTTGACTTTCATTTTAAAACAAACCTTTCTTTATTATTTTATAAGCAGCTCTGCCGCATAAAGCAGCAGATTGTATATAATATAATAACCGATATAGCTCGCAAAAGCAAGCAAAATCGATGTTCCGCCCTTTCTCATTGTCGCCGCCTCAAAGGCTCGGTCGTCGGGGAACGCGGCGCGGAGCTTCTGCACTTTTGCCGTAACGCTGCGCTTATAGAGCGGGTTTGCGATAAACCCGGCGACAATGTGCAGAACAATCTGTATGCCGAGCATCGGGAGAATAGGTATCATCGCCGACATCACTTTTTCGAGTGCCGCCGCAACATCCGCCTGAGACGAGGTGTATATCGCCTCCGAATACGCCTGATATGCGGTTGTGAACGCCTCGACCTTTGAAGTAAACGGCAGGGCTACGGCGAGCATCAGACCCATAAATATGAGCCCCGCCTGCCAGAGCTTGCGGTAAAACAGCCAATAGGGGCTGAAGAAAAACGCCGCCCAGTTGAAGGATATTTTCTTTTTCTTCTCGGCCATGGCCTTGAATTTCGGGATATATCTCGCGCTCGCCGACTGCACCGTGCAGGCGATGTCCTTGACCTTTGCGCCGTCTATCTCGCTCTCGGGGTCGAGTGTCACGCCGTAGAGGAACGGGTTGCCCGCCTCGCCCGCCTTGAAGAACGGGTTGAACGGCTGCGCGCCGCCCGCAGTCAAGGGAGCGCCGCAGTTTGTGCAGCTGAGCGAATTGGGCTCGTTCTCCGAGCCGCAAACGGGGCATATCTGCGTGTTCTGGCTGTCCTGCGTCTGCTCCTCAGTATGAGGCTCGGCGCTGTATTCGGGCGTCTCGGGCTGCCAGACGTAGCCTTCGGCATGGCGGGCTGCGTTGACGCACTCGCCCCTCTCGTCCCAGCATGAGCGGTGCTGCGGGGTGCCGCAGACCGGGCAGACGACTATATCGTCATCTTGATCGAAGCTCCTGCCGCAGGCAGGGCATTTCTGACCGTTGAAATCCATATTCTTTTCATTCACCTTTCCGACGGATGCTGTTATCCATCTTCCTTTTCCGATTATACCACAAATGTCAATGATTATTGTATACGAAATTGAGATAAATTTTAATTATTATGTGAACAAACAGCGATTTTAAGCCATATTTTTAATTTTAACAAGAAAAAGCCCCATAGAGGCGCACTCCGTAAGGAAGTGCGCCTCAGTTATATTCGCCTGACGGCGAGTTATATTGTCCTTCGGGCAGTGATATTATGCTTCGCATAGTTATATTGCCTGCGGCAGCTTAACCGGCGAATATAATGTCACTTTTATCCATAGGCACACGAGCTTCGATTTTTTGGGATAGTACAAGAAGAAGGCAGTACAAATTTTGTGCTGCCTTCTGCCTTACGGAGCCTCTCTTGAGAGGGAGCTTTTTCCGTAAAAGTCATAGTCTATAATCTATAATCTACAGTCTCACTTCACGTTTCTCCACAGCGTGCGGTCGAGAGAGCGGTACTGCACGGCCTGGGATATGTGGTCGGAGTTCACTGTTTCGCTGCCGTCGAGGTCGGCGACGGTGCGCGCTATGCGCAGGATCTTATCGTATGCGCGGGCGGAGAGCTCTAATTTTTCGAACACCCTTTCGAGCAGTATCATTCCCTCGGGAGTCGGGCGGCAGAACTTTTTCGTCTGCGCCGCGTCCATCTTCGCATTGCAGGCTATGCCGCTGCCCTTGAGGCGCTCGGTCTGAACGGCGCGCGCCGCATTGACGCGCTTTCTGATATCCGCGGAGCACTCCTCCTGCGAGGTCCCGGACAGGCTTGCAAATTCAACGGGCGGCACCTCGATATGTATATCCAATCTGTCGAGCAGAGGACCGGAGAGGCGCGAAAGATAGCGCTGCACCGACTGCTGCGTGCAGGTACATTGACGGGTCGGGTGTCCGTAATATCCGCAGGGGCACGGGTTCATGGCGCAGACTATCATCGCCGAACACGGATAAGAGAGCGACGCGGAGACGCGGGAAATTGTTATCTTCGAGTCCTCCATCGGCTGGCGCAGCACCTCCATTGCCTGGCGCGAGAACTCCGGCAGCTCATCGAGAAACAGCACGCCGTTATGCGCCAGGGATATCTCGCCCGGGCGCGGAATTGTGCCGCCGCCCGAGAGACCCGCGGGCGAGACGGTGTGGTGCGGCGAGCGGAACGGGCGCTGGGTTATCAGCGACACGCCGTCCGGCAGCGCTCCCGCGACGGAGTAGAGCTTCGTAGTCTCGAGGCTCTCTTCAAACGTCATGTCCGGCAATATGGACGGCAGGCGCTTTGCGAGCATACTCTTTCCCGAGCCGGGCGGGCCGACCATGATTATATTGTGTCCGCCTGCGGCAGCTATTTCGAGTGCACGTTTTACCTCCGCCTGTCCTCTGACGTCGCGGAAGTCCGGCGCAAATTCGTCGGGCGCATAGCTGTCTCTGAAATCGTCGAACCGCGCGGGAGCTATCGTCTCCTCGCCGCGCAGGTGCTTTATCAGCTTCTCGACGCTTCTGACGGGGATTACGTCTATGCCCTTGACAACCGAGCTTTCCGCCGCGTTTTCCGTCGGAACAAACACGGTCTTTATTCCGCTCTTTGCGGCGGTTATGACCATGGGCAGCGCGCCGTCGACACGGCGGACGAGCCCGTCGAGCGCAACTTCGCCGATGAACGCCGTGTTGTCGGAGTCAAAGTCTATCTGTCTGCCGGCCTTGAGTAGCGCCATGAGAATGGGCAGGTCGTATACCGAGCCCTCCTTGCGCGTGTCCGCGGGCGCGAGATTCACCGTAATTCGGCTGACGGGAAACGCGAAGCCCGTGTTTTTTATCGCGGAGCGGACTCTGTTTTTCGCCTCGCTTATCGCGGCGTCGGGCAGTCCGACTATGTCAAATCTCGGCAGACCCTGCGAGAGATCCGCCTCAACCTGAACGGTGTAGCTGTCCATGCCGAAAAGCCCCATGCTGTTTATCCGTGCAAACAAAATAATTCCCCCGATACGTAATCAAAAAAAGTCCCCCGAGCTGTCTCGGAGGACTCACTTTGGTTTTTTGTCAGTCTGCCTCGGCAGTGGTTGTGGTTGAAGGATCGGTCCAGTTCATCTCGTACTTCTCGCCGTAGGTGTACTCGAACGAGCAGGGAAGCGTGCCTATCCCGGCAAGAGTGCCGTCGCCTGTAATAGTGGTCGTTATCTTCTCGGTTCTTATGTACTCGACGGAAGCGACGGTGTTATCCTCTGTGTTTATAACGCAGATTATCCTGCACTCGGTGTAGGTCAGAGACTCGATATCGGTGAAGCTGATATAGCCCTTGAGCTTGTCTCTGAACTCCTTGACGGCCGCGTCTCTGTCGGCCTCGGAGCCGAGATTGAACGCCTTCTTGACAACATCGACGCTCGGCTCCTTAATGACAAGGGTAAGCGTGCGACGGCTGTTGTCCTCGCTCGCCTCTATCTCGGCCGATTCAACGTCGGCGGCGGTGAGTGTGCTCGACCAGCTCTCGCCGGATACGGGGAAGAGCGCGGTCAGATCCTCGCCGTACTTAGTCTCGGCGTTTCTGCTCTCCTCAAAGGCTTTCTTTGTGCCGGCGAAAACGAACTTCTTGAGCGTAGGAACGGCCTTTTCGAGCAGGGTATTGCGCTCGCCGTCCTCGGTTCCGCATATGATATTCGAAACGTTTTCGGTGCTCTGGAATTTCTTAACAGCGGGTTTCTTGACCTTGACGGCGTTGATAACGCTGTTGTAGTAATTGACCATTGCCTCCTTGCCAACGGGCATCTCGGACATCGCGGCAACTGTCGTCTGCTCAGTGTCGGTGGTGCCGGCGTCGCACGCCGCAAACGAGAAGAACATCGCGGCAATAAGCACGAGCGCACATACGGCATAGATCTTTTTTTTCATGAAGGTTAAGTCCCCTTTCGTTTTTAAGCGGAAGCGCACAATTTTATTATGCTGCGCCGCAGTTCCGCTGCTCTTTAGACTGAATTATTATAACATATTTATTTGAATTATTACAGTAAAATTAACAAAACCGCCCATTTTTGTTATAATTATCGAAAAACAGGCGGTTTATTTGGTTATAATATACAAACGATTAGTCGGAAAGACCCTTTTCGTCGAAGAGGAATGCGGTTTCGAGCGCCACGCCGAGAACAGCCTCAACCGTCTTTATGTCGAGATTGTCCGCAGTGTCGAGTCTCGTGTGGTAATATTTCGCCGGAGCGGGGTCCATTGCGGCCACGGAAACGGCCTTCATGCCCGCCTGAGTGACGGCGGCGGCGTCGGTAGCGCCGAAGAAAACGCTCTTATAGGGCAGGTCGAGACCGGTTTGCTTTGCGGCCTCTTTAACGAGCGCGCACGCGCCCGCGTCGTTCTTAACGGTGCCCGTGAGGTCGCGCGAATAGACGGCGGCGAAGTCGTAGTCGCGTATTGTGTCAAGCCCGACAAAAACCGTCTCGACGTCGCTCAGCTCGTTTTTATGAGCCTTGCAAAACGCCTTTGCGCCGCGCAGACCCGCCTCCTCCGAGCCGGTGAGAACCACCCAAACCTCGGTATTTTCAAAGCGTATGTCGTGCTGCTGCATATATTTTACTACTGCCATTGAGATAAAGCAGCCCGTGAGGTCGTCATTAGCGCCCATGACGGGACGCTTCTTGTTTTCAAAGAAAAGAGCCGTAAAGAGAATGGGTATCCACGCGAGGAAAACATATCTCATGACGTTGAGAGCGCCGCTGTCCGCTGCGGAAAAGGCGTGACCCGCCGCAACCGCCCAGATGCCGAGCACAAGTCCGAGCAGGATGCCGACAAAGCTCAGGCCGATTATCGGCACGAGCAGCTTC
>OJAR01000112.1_pt1 | contig 29879 bp, 25 predicted proteins | sample 1589431 | NCBI WGS metagenome assembly OJAR01 (sample SAMN03283242) | human gut metagenome | biome: human-associated habitat; material: feces | host: Homo sapiens | place: Peru | collected 2012 | reverse complement strand
CCCCGGCCCGGACTTTTCTCGAAAAAGCTTTTTTACTCTGTGAGGAATACCAAAGGAAGGTGCCGCGAACTCATCGGATGACGCGCCATTTTTATGACTTGGAAAGACTGATGAGGACGCCATACGCAGATGCAGCGCTTAAAGATGAGAGATTGTATATGGATATAGTAAATCATAGGCGTAAGTACTATCATGTGGGCTATGTAGATTATGATAAAGAACTGCCCCAGAATATTCGGATAGTTCCGGATGATGTACTCCTCCCGAGTTATGAGGCAGACTATAATGAAATGAGAACAAGTTTCATTTATGGTAAATCCTTGGAATTCCCGGCTCTAATGGAAAGGATGAAAGAACTTCAGGATCGCTTTCGCAAAATCAATAGCAATACGAATGTAGAATAGGGAGTGCGGTCAAATAATAAGCCCGGCTTGGGGTGAACCAAGTCGGGCTTGCATAAGGAGAGCAGTATAATTGATGTAGAATGCTATGACACTCTGCAGCGCGAGGTGCGTTACTTCACTTCGATGCCGAGGGTGTTGTATTTGTGTCCGTCTTTGAGGATGACGATGCGGCCGTTTTCGATGACTTTGCGGACGCCTTCTGCCTTGTCTGCGGTGATGTCCTCGACGCCGGCCGACCAGTTGACTTTGATTTTGGCTGTGCGGCCCCAGGTGTTGGTGGCGTTGACGTTGAGCTTGATGTTGCCTGCGTCATCAAAGGCTACCTCGACTGTTCCGGCGGTGCAGAGGAACAGGGGCACGTTGATACTGTCGTCATCGGTCAGTGTGCCGTAGTAGGTGGGATATACGGATCCCTCAGTAGTATCGATTTCGCCGGCCTGAACGGTTCCGGTTTGGTATGTCGAGTTGATTTCGTATGTGCCTACGCCGTTGGGGTTAGTGTTAGGCTTTAAAACCAAGGCAAAGTATTCTTTGGCGCTGTTGACTGCCTCGACAATTAGGTAGCCGTTTTCTGTGGTTACAGTGGCATCTTCGGTCGAGAAAGAAACATCAATATCTTGGTCGGACATATCGAACTCGTTGCCGGTTACCGCCGAGAGGTCGTGCCTGCCTGCAAGTTTGTAGGTCTTGCCGTTGCTGCATACAAGTGTTCCGGTGACTGTCAGAATGTCTCCGTTCAGACTTACGGTGAAGGTTGTGCCTTCTTTGAAGGCTATGGAGACCTTACTGCCGCTGGAGTAGTCTTCCAACCTTGAAAACTTGGAGTCAAGGTCAGAGAAACTGAATGTGCCGGTGTTCTTGTCTTCGGATTTGGTGATGTAGTCCAGGTAGACTTTATATGGCTTGGTGTCGTCTATGGCACCATACAACCAGTCGCCGCTTTCGGCATAGTACTCGAATATGTATTTGCCGGTGCATGTGAGGTTGACATCGGCGGCGTCTTCTTTGGCGACGGCATTGGTGGCGAAGTCTGAGGCCTCAACGGCTATCAGGCTTTTGACCGGACTTTTGGTGATGATGCCTGACTTTGGCATCAAGACAGTCGCACTTGCGCATACGGGAAGTGCGAGTGCAAGTAATAGAGTGGAAATTTGTTTCATAAAGATACCTATTGGTGTTTATTTATGTAAGAATGCTGCCTGCAAAGTTCTGTCAAAAATTCGAAATGTGCAAATAATTTTCGTCATTTAACGCTGAAAAAATATTTTATGCTTTCAAAAAACTATTTTTTTTAGCCTGTTATGTGTGTATTTGTTTGCGCCTTGTGTTTCGGGGAAGTTGAACGAGTGTGTAGCGTGGAGGCTGTTGTCGGGTGTAGGCTGACAGAAAAAAACGCTGCTCCGACCCGAATGCAGGTCAGGCAGCGCGAATATCGGATGTGCGGTGCTGAGTGTGGCGGCTGTGCTATTTGCGCCGAGCATCAAGCGCACTCAGCAGCTCAACGAGGCTTTGGCGGATGTTGCGCAACTTGGATACGGCGTTGAATCGGCGTATGGTTGCGGCTTGGTCGTTACGTATTGCCAGCTTTGCGGCTTCGATTTTCAATCCCTTGTCCTTAATGAGATAGCGGATGAGTCGCAGTTTTTCAATGTCTTTGGGTGTGTATAGGCGCGTGCCGCGCTCGCTGCGCTTGGGGCGCAAAGTCGTGAACTCGCGCTCCCAAAAGCGCAAGGTCGATTGCGGTTCGCCGATGATGTCGGCTACATCGCTGATTTTGTAGTATAGTTTATCGTAAGTGTACAAAACGTTATATAATAATGTGTGCTTGGGCCGAGGCCGTTACATTTGCAAATTTAAGAACTTTCGTGTACTTTTGCACATTCAAAATCGGCTTTTCTGCAAATTTTTGTAGAGCGCCGCATAGGCAGACTAATCATAAAGACAAAATAACATGCTTACATCAAAGCAGATACGCGATTCGTTCAAGCAATTTTTCGAGTCTAAGGGACACAAAATAGTCCCGTCGGCCCCCATGGTCATCAAAGACGACCCCACGCTGATGTTTACAAACGCCGGCATGAACCAGTTCAAGGATATCATATTGGGAAATGCAACGCCCAAGTATCGCCGTGTCGCTGATTCGCAGAAATGCTTGCGAGTGTCCGGCAAGCACAACGACCTCGAAGAAGTCGGAATGGACACTTACCATCACACAATGTTCGAGATGCTCGGCAACTGGTCTTTCGGTGATTACTTCAAACAGGAAGCCATCGACTGGGCGTGGGAATACTTGGTGGACGTACTCAAACTGGATCCGGCACGCCTTTATGCCACCGTGTTCGAAGGCGACAAGACCGACGGGGTGGGGCGCGATGACGAAGCCGCTGCCATCTGGGAAAAACACCTGCCCAAGGATCATATCATTAACGGCAATCGTCATGACAATTTCTGGGAAATGGGTGATACCGGACCTTGCGGCCCTTGTAGCGAGATACACATCGACCTGCGTAGCGATGCCGAGCGTGCATCTCTGCCCGGCGTCGAGCTTATAAATAAGGATCATCCCCAGGTTATCGAAATCTGGAACCTCGTGTTCATGCAGTTCCAACGCATGGCCGACGGCAAACTCGAGCCGCTGCCCGCTCGCGTCATCGACACCGGTATGGGCTTTGAGCGTCTTTGCATGGCTTTGCAAGGCAAGACATCAAATTATGACACGGATGTATTCACTCCGCTGATAGACAAGATTGCCGAGCTGTCCGGATACAAGTATGGCAAGGACAAGCGCGTGGACATTGCCATGCGCGTCATCGCCGACCATACCCGTACTATCGCTTTCTCCATAGCCGATTCGCAGCTGCCTTCCAATGCCAAGGCCGGATATGTCATTCGCCGTATACTGCGCCGTGCCGTGCGCTATGCATACACTTTCCTGGAACAAAAGAGCGCCTTTATGTACCGCCTGGTGGACACCCTCATAGAGGTTATGGGTGATGCATATCCCGAACTTGTAGCCCAGCGCGACCTCATCATACGCGTCATCAAAGAAGAAGAGGACGCATTCCTGCGTACTCTTGACAAGGGTATCGCGATGCTCGAAAGTGACATCGCGACAGCGCGTGCCGAGGGCCGCACCATTATCGACGGCAAGCAGGCATTCACACTCTACGATACTTACGGATTCCCGTTGGACTTGACGCGACTCATTCTCAAGGAGCAAGGCATGGACCTCGATCAGGAAGGCTTTGACCGCGAGATGCTGGCCCAGAAGACCCGTGCGCGCAATGCTGCCGCCGTTACCGCCGGCGACTGGGTAATACTGTCTGAAGGCGAAGAATGTTTTGTCGGTTATGACGAGACTTCGACAAAGGCACACATCCTGCGTTATCGTCAAGTGACCCAGAAAAACCGCACATTCTTCCAAGTCATCTTGGACAAGACGCCTTTCTATGCCGAAATGGGCGGACAGGTAGGCGACAGCGGCATACTGACGGACGATGCCACCGGCGAGGCCGTGGATGTATATGACACAAAACGCGAAAATGGCGTGGCCGTTCACCTTGTGGCCAAGATGCCGTCCAATCCCGAGGCGACTTTCACTGCGGCCATAAATGTTGAGCGCCGTCAGCAGATAGAGTGCAACCATACTGCCACTCACCTGTTGCATTACGCCCTGCGTCAGGTGCTTGGGTCGCATGTCGAGCAAAAAGGTTCGTATGTCTCCGCCGATTCGTTCCGTTTCGACTTCTCGCATTTTCAGAAGGTTACGCCCGAAGAATTGCGGCATGCCGAACGTATAGCTAATGCCCTTGTACGCAAAGCCATACCATTGGACGAACATCGCGACTGCCCCATCGCCGAGGCTCGCGAAATGGGCGCTTTGGCTCTATTCGGCGAAAAATACGGCGACCGTGTCCGCGTGGTACGCTACGGAGACAGCATTGAGCTGTGTGGCGGCACACACGTGGCCAATACCGGCAACATCGGCATGATCAAGATTTTGAGCGAAAGCAGTGTCGCTGCCGGCGTACGCCGCATCGAGGCTGTCACTGCATCGCATGTCGAAGATATGATAGATTCGATTAGCGATGATTTGCGCCAGTTCAATTCATTGCTCAACAACGTGCCCAATGCCTTACAGGCTTTGCGTAATGCCATCGAAGAAAATACATCGCTAAAAAAACAGGTGCAGCAGTACTTCGAAGAACGCGTCAACGCTCTGGCTGCACGTCTTATCGAAAAGTCGGCAGTCGAAAACGGCATACGTATCGTGACCATGAGCGGCCTGCGCCTTCCCGAAATGCCCAAGGCTGTAGCCATGGCCGTGCGTCGCGATTCGCCGGAGAATACGGCATTCATAGCCGCTACGGTCAGCCCCGCAGGTGTTCCGCAACTCACGGTGGCTTTAACCGAAGATCTTGTCAAGGGAGGCCTCAATGCTTCGAACATTGTACGCGCGGCAGCCAAACTTATCAAAGGTGGCGGCGGCGGCCAGCCCGGATTTGCACAAGCCGGCGGTAAGGACAAAGAAAATCTTGCGCAAGCACTGGAGGCGCTTCGCGCTGCATTACTTGGTTGACAAACTGACGGAGTAAGCCTGACGACGGATGCGATTCAACGTGTCCGAGTATACGGATGTCCGCAGCCCGGAAATACACATTCGGTGTGTGTTCGGACTGCGGACGTCTGTCATCATCCATCATTAATGTTAATTTGCTTAAAGATTAACTAATTTTATATGTCAACAATAGAGAATATTGCTTAACTTTGTACCGTACTATCGAAAGACACCAACGCCATGAGACCTGATGATTCGACAAGTGTTTGCAAAGGGAGTTGGTTTCGTTGATAAGACGCTAAGAACACAACTAAGAAACATATCTATTATTAACCAAAACAATCTTTTATGAAAAAGTTTTTACTCAGCCTCGCTGCTGTAGTCCTCGCCGGTGCTTCCGCACTTGCCGCTGACTACACAATCACGATGAAGGACGTAGCTCCCACCGATGTGTCGAGCTTTACAGCCCAGGGCTTTGCATTCACAACAGCTAAAAATAAAGGTATAACAGCCCCTGCGTACAATGCTTCAGGCGACCTGCGTCTTTATGCAAAGTGTTCGATGACGATTACCGCTCCTGCCGGTGTCAATATCACAGCCATCAACTACACAATCTCAAAAAAAGGCCTTAACCGTCAGTCCAACTTTACTCCATCAGTAGGTGAAGTTACAGAAGCAGCCGGTAGCTGCTCATGGGCAGGCTCTGCCAACACCATCACCTTCACCGTGGGCGATAAGGCAACCTTTGGAACGGATGGCGCTGATAAAGCCGGCCAGTTCTGCTTTAATGCTCTGACCATCACCACCGACAAAGTGGTTGTAGGCAAGGATCCCGCCGGTCTGAAGTTCGCTGAAAGCGCTATCACCGCCAAACTCGGCGAAGCCGTTCCCGCCAATACGCTCAGCAGGCAAACTGATGCAGCACCGGTATTCTCATCTTCCGATGTGAACGTGGCCACTGTCAACGCAGCCACCGGTGTCGTGACCCTCGTTGCTGCCGGCACCACCACTATCACAGCCGAGACCGAGGCTACAGATGACTTCGAAGCCGGCAAGGCTTCTTATACTCTGACAGTTGTCGATCCCGCAACTGCCGGTAACACCATCTACGAGCATTCATGCCAAACCGAGGACTGCAACTTCACTTTCGAAGCAGGTGAATTCAATCCTTGGAGCATTGACGCTACGTACGGTCTGAAAGCCAGCGCATTCAAAAATGGCGCTGCCAATGCTTCCGATGCATACGCCGTATCGCCCGTCCTCGACCTCACCGGCCGTGTAGCTCCCGCCGAAATTGCTTTCGAGCAAGCTGTAAACATGTTCAAACTTAACAATGTCATGATTGATGTTGCTGACGTTGTGAAATACGTTGAAATTTCTGTTCGCGAAGAAGGTACCACCGCATGGACCAAGCTCGCCGACATCTCCGTTCCCGCGGCCTTCGGTTGGACTTATTACGGCCAGACCATTGACCTCGGCGCATACGTAGGCAAGAAGATTCAGATAGGTTTCCACTACACCTCCACCGCCGAAATCGCCGGCACTTGGGAAATCAAGAATGTAAAGGTTACAGCAACCAAAGAGGGCGGCAAACTTGACGCCAACCTTAAATTCGCTGAAGATGCCATAAAGGCCAACCTCGGTGAAGCTGCTCCCGCCAACGCCCTTACTATGTCCACCAACGCTACTGTTACATACACATCGTCTGATACCAATGTAGCCACAGTAGATGCTAATACCGGAGCCGTAACTGTTAAGGCTGTCGGCACTACCACAATCACCGCCAGTGCTGCTGAAAACGACAAATACTACGCAGGCACGGCGTCCTATACTCTCACCGTGGTTGACGCAAGCAATGTCGTATACGAAAGCACCTGCCAGGCCGAAGACTGCGGCTTCACTTTCGAAGCAGGTGAATTCAATCCTTGGAGCATTGACGCTACGTACGGTCTGAAAGCCAGCGCATTCAAAAATGGCGCTGCCAATGCTTCCGATGCATACGCCGTATCGCCCGTCCTCGACCTCACCGGCCGTGTAGCTCCCGCCGAAATTGCTTTCGAGCAAGCTGTAAACATGTTCAAACTTAACAATGTCATGATTGATGTTGCTGACGTTGTGAAATACGTTGAAATTTCTGTTCGCGAAGAAGGTACCACCGCATGGACCAAGCTCGCTGACATCACCGTTCCCGAGAAATTCGCTTGGACTTATTACGGCCAGACCATTGACCTCAGCGCATACGTAGGCAAGAAGATTCAGATAGGTTTCCACTACACCTCTACCGCCGAAATCGCCGGCACTTGGGAAATCAAGAATGTCAAGGTTACAGCCGACAAGGCCGGTGTCAATGACATCATAGCCGATGACGACAATGCCCCCGTGGTATATTACAACCTGCAGGGCGTACGCGTAGAGAACCCCGCTAACGGTCTCTACATCCGCGTTCAAGGTAAGAAAGCTACCAAGGTATTGGTCCGCTAAGCCTTAGCAATTAAGACGATTATTTCAAAATAGGGTGGACGCGCCTCGGCGCGCCCACCTTTTTTGTTTGAATAATGGGAATAATGGGAGCAATGGGAGCAATGGGAGCAATGGGAATAATGGGAGCAATGGGAGCAATGGGAGTAATGGGAGCAATGGGAATAATGGGAGCAATGGGAATAATGGGAGCAATGAGAGCAATGGGAGCAATGAGAGCAATGAGAATAATGGGAGCAATGCTATAGCTCTCATTATTCTCATAATTCTCATAATGCTGTCACACAATAGAAGCGGCGACATCCTGCGTGGGGATGTCGCCGTATGTCTCTTTTGCCGCTGTGGAGGCGCGTATGGTGTATAGCTTACTTGGAGGCGCGGCGGCGATTGTGCGCGTTGACTACGTGTTGCACAAATGTGCGTTCGGCGCTACGGAGGCGCAGCAACTGTTGCGGCGTAAGTATTTCCTTGAATTTGTCGAAGTATTGGAGCTCGATCTCGGCCTCGTTCTTTTTTTGTTCGAATACGGCGCGTGCAGCGGCTTCACATTCGGTATCGGAGGATTTGTCGTTGCGCAGTGTTCGGCTTTCGAGGTTGCGTGTTTCGCGGTAAATGCGTTCGAGCTCGTCCTCCATCTCATCGTACAGGTCAAAAAATTTGTGCGACTGTTCGGTGGACATTTCAAGCTCCTTGGTGAGCCATTGGTGCTTATATTTACGCATTTCACCTGTCCAGGCGATGCGATTTTCGTCGGACATGTGTTGAGCCGGAGTCATCAAGGGCATGGCTGCCGCAAGGATGAGTGCGGATATGAGGATATGATTCCTTTTCATTTTATTGTCTGGTCATGGTTGCGGCAAATGCCGTGCTGTCGGCTTCGAGCATCTGTACGTCGATGCTGTCTGCCATCAGTGAGTCATAGAGTTCCCATTGATTGACGTCATCTATAAAGTATTCGTCGATAAACTGGGGGTTGTCCACGGCCGAGGCCAGTGTGGGGTTGTTGTCTATGGTCATTTCGTCGGTATGCGACATCAGAGTGAACATCTTGAGCATACACCATACGCCTGCAAACATTGCTGCCATGTAGGCGTATGGACGTATGCGATGCCATAGTGTGCGCGGCTGAGCCGCGCGCGCTATGGTGGCGGGGTCTTCCAGCTCCGGACGTTCGGGCAGATTTGCCGCCATTTTGGAAGCAAAGTCCGCGAAGTAACCCTCGGGGACGGTGAGACCGTCGCGGCGCGAGCACTTTTCTTGCAAGTCTTTATCTTCGGGTTGTTTCATATAATAATATGAGAAAAATTGGTTGTTTTTGAAGCGGTTAGGTTTTCGTCTCGGCTTATTATCGCCGTTCGAGTCATCTAATCTTATGGCTTCCGGTATGGAGGCCTTTTGTTGTTATAGACTATCGAGAGCGGCGATGGTTTAATGTCTTATTGGTTTTTTTCGATAAAACTCTCGATTTTTTTTACGGCGAAATGGTAGGATGTCTTGAGTGCGCCTACGCTTGTACCGAGGATAGCGGACATATCCTCGTATTTCATCTCGTCGAAGTACTTCATATTGAATACAAGTCGTTGTTTCTCGGGGAGAGTCGCAACGGCTTCGCGCAGCAGCCGTTGTGCGCGGTCGCCGTCAAAGAACGGATCTCCTTCTATGGTATTGACCAGCATTGCCTGCTGGTCATCCAGCGAGATGTTGAGGCGGCGACGTTCGCGCTCGAGAAATGTGAGGCTTTCGTTGATGGCTATTTTGTAGAGCCAAGTAGACAGGCGTGCATCGCCGCGAAAGTTCTCGAGCGAAGACCACGCCTTGATGAAAGTGTTCTGCAACAAGTCATTGGCGTCATCATGGCTTTGTACCATCCGTCGGATTTGTCGGTACAACGGCTCGGTATACATGGCTATGACGCGCCCGAATGCCGCACGGCATGTTTGAGGCGACCGCAGCTCCATAATCAGTTGTGCGTCGTCTGAGTTGTCTTTGGCCTTGTCTTGGAATATTGACATTGTCCTGTGGCGTGCGGTGTCGTTGTTTATCTTGCCAAAGTTACGCATTATCCGCCATACAGCCAAGCCGTAAGTTGCCTTTAACGTATTTTTTTTGGCGTTCCGTTTGCCTCGTTTTTTGCTGTAAAGGAAAATATTTGTACCTTTGCCATATCGGGTACGTCATTTCGCTTGACGTTAAGGGTCTTGCCGTATGCGACAAAACATAGTGTTAAACCATAAAAACCAAAAACGTGATGAAACAACTCTTTTTAATTCTCAGTGTGTTCGCTCTTGTATTCGGCATGACTTCGTGCGGAGCCGGCTATGACCTTGACAAATGCAAAACCTTACAGGAGAAAATAGATAACGGCGACGAACTGACTCAGGAAGACTATGCCGAGATGATATCGCAAGCCCGCGGTCTCAATGCGTTCCTGGACACCCGTGTATCTAAGATGGAAAGTATGGATCTTGGCGATATTGTCAATTTCCTCCAAGAATCAGCCAAGATGGAAGAGCCTAAGTATGCCACAACGTTCGACAATGCGTTGAAGAGCGCCGTAGCCATGGACGAACTCAACGAAGATAACATGAAGGCCTACAAAGAGTACGAGTCCGAAATGGATAAGTACAAAGAACACGGTGAGGAAATCGGCAAAAAGTTGTCTGAGAAAGCTCTGGGAGCCTTAGAGTGATTCAATCTTTATGCCAACGAGAATAACCCTAATCTGACACACCCAACATCCCGAACAAAATGAAACAGATATTTTTAATTCTTAGCATTTTTGTCCTCGCAATAGGTATGTCCTCTTGTGGAAAGGGCTATGACCTTGACAAATGCAAAACCTTACAGGAGAAAATAGATAACGGCGACGAACTGACTCAGGAAGACTATGCCGACATCATCGGACAGGCAAAGGCTCTCTGCGGTTTCCTCGAGAACAAAGTCAAAGGCTATGCCGACTTGGAAAGCCTTAAGGAGGCGGAAGAGTATGAAAAGTCTTATGCGGTCGAGGACGACTTCTATGGCTTGTTTATGCGCACGCTAAAGAGTGCCGACCTCGACGAGAACAATGCAAAGGCATTCGACGAGCTAAAAGAAGCTGACAAAAACTATAAGGAAACACACGAGAAGGCTGCTACAGAAGCGCTGAAGAGAATGATGGGCAGCGCTCTTGACTCGCTTCTCTGAGACACAAGACAACACGTTCTGCCGTAAGCAGGATAATCCAATCGCAATACGCGCATACGCCGTCATGGCGTATGCGTGGTTGCATTAAAATCATTATGAATTAAAAAACATAGAACAATGATAATTTTAGCCGGACTGCGCCATTGGTTGGCGGTGATTGTGTGCATGCTGATGATGATCCTTGCCGCATGTGGCTCGGGAAAGGGAGACAACGATGCGGCCGCCGGCGACAGCAGCAAGGCCACGACACAGGCGCAAGTAGTTCCTACGGCAGCTTATGATAGTGTAGAATGTCAACGCCTGCTCGATTTGAACTATGACATACAACAGAAGGACATTGAGAGCCTCGTGACGCAGTGCGAGGCTTTAGTCGAGCCGATGACCAATGCACTCTACAGTGTTTCGTCAAAATCCGGTAAGGAAGCCTCGGAGGCGTTCCGGGCTGTACGCTCGTCCAAGCCGATGATGTACGCCACCCAGTTGGCCGGTTTCCTGTATTTGGCCGAAAGCCTCGAGAACGTGCCTGACGATCTGCGTGCACGTGCACGTCGACAGGATGAATTGGCTTCCGGGCTTCAAAGAGCTCTCAATGAGGCGCTATCCTCCGGCGCCAAGTTCGATCCCGGAGAGGACGACGGGCATTGATGTGTACCGGCGTGATAACCATGACATTTTGTTAAATGGAAATATATGAAACGAATACTCCTGATGCTTAGTGCGGTGCTGATTGCATGCGGTATCATGTCGGCTCAACAGGTCTATAACCCTAACGAGTGCAAGACTTTGTATACAAAGATCAAGAAGCATAAGGACAAGACCGCGGCCGATGATGCGGCTATAATCTCTAATGCACGAGGATTGACCGCATTCTTAGACTACAAAGTCGGAGAGATGCTGCAAGCCGACCCCGAAAAGTACGAACAAATGTTCCTTGAAGTAGCTGCAACAGACGAGTTTAAGTATTTGAACACCTTTATCTCGTATTTGCGCAGCCGCAACCGACTGGGTCGCCTCCACGACACCAATGTGGCTGCCTACAAGGAGTTAATGGCCGAATATGACAAGATGCAGGAGCGCGCCAAGCCGATTTCGAAGGCATTGAGTTAGGCCGAATTCTGATTGTAATAAGATAGCGATAGCCGCCACCCGAATGACCTGGAATGGCGGCTATCGTTGTCTTATTCAAGTCTTTTGTCTCGGCTGTTTGCCGACTTTGCGTGATGTCTTTCAGGTATTGACAACGATGCTTTATCGGTCTTCGTTGGCCGAATGTGGGAATGACTTGCCTTTGCTTTCCCACTTGGTGCGCAGCGATTTCATCTTGCTTTGCCATTCTTCCTTTTCGGAAATCGAGGCATGGCGGTTTCCGGCAAAATATGCGGCCAGCATCGAATCGTAACTTGCATATACGCGTTTGTCGGAGTTGTACGAGTGATGTTCCGACATGTTGTATTTGTTCCCTTTTGAGGATGGTGTGCGTGACGAGGCAGATGCCGATGAAGAAGCGCTGTCAGACGAGTCTGAAGCATTACCATCGGCGCTTTCGAGCGCACTCATAGCATTATTTAGTGCTCCCACTATCGAATTGGATATGGCGTTGACACGGTTTTCCCATTCGAGTTTGGCTGCATCGTCTGCGAGGTCGTTTTCGAGTTTGGCTGCTAATTCGCCTCTTTGTTTCAACCTGTCAACTATATAATTATAAAAATCACTGCCTTCGAGACCCGAAACCTTGCAAACTTGGACTATGTCGATAAGTCCGTTTATAAAATGGTCGTTTCTTCTCTTTTCGGATGCGTCTATCTCGTATTGTGATTGCGCGTCATAGTTCTGATACCATGCACGGCTCACCAATTTGGGCGCGTCTTCTTGGAGCTTCTTTAACATTGTGTAGACATTGTAGGAGTTATATTGGGGAATATCCTGCCCGATGTCTCTGAAAATTGACTCGTCAACCCAAACGACCCCTAACTCGTTTACTTTGCCTTTTTGTCCGTATATCTCGATGGGTGCAGAGGCTATCTCCGGGTTAGGCCATCTGGGTTTCGCAAAGTCTTCATAGCTAAGGTCTCCTTTATCTCCTTTTTCAATCATGGCAGCGACAGACTCGTCTTTTTTTGCACGCTTTACCAATTCTTTGTAAGGCTTCCCTATTAAATTCTTTAAAACTTTATCTTCAACGGAGGATTTGATGCGCCCGTTTTCGAGTAGTTCGGCAGGGAAATTGTCTACGACAACAGCGTTGTAGAAAGTTACAATCTGCCATTGTCCATTCTTCTTTACGGGGAAAACATGGGGGTAAACCTTGTTTTTGCCCCACTTGTATTCTAATACGTAAGGATTCCAGTATGGCTGTGCGATAGAGTCATACTCTAATGGTAAAACCTCATTGCCTAATGGTGATAAGAGCCCTTGCTTGCCATTTAGCGAAACATTTGCGAAGGTTTTATCGCTTCTTATCGCGTCTACCACCTTGATGCTATCATATATGGGCGGAGTTATAATGTCGTAGGTTGATACTAATCCCCATTTGTTTGTCTCGGCATCTCTGTATGCAAATAAAGCCACTCTATTAACTCCTTTCAACTCAGTGTATTGTGGAATTATCACAGTCTCGTCTTGATATTTGACTCCATATAATCCGGTTTTTTCGTCTTGGTAAGCGTAATAAGAGTATTCACCGGAAGACGTTGGCGCCGGAGACGGTGCATTACGTGCTTCGGCATTTGATGATGAAATCAGTATTGTCGCAACGGCAATAGACGCTAAGGTAGTGTGTATGTATGTAGGATTCATAAGATTATGAAGATTTTAGCAGTTGATAAAACTTGCTTTATTCCCGGTGGGCGAGGACGGCGGCGGCGCGGGTGTCGCACGAGCGGGCGGTGAGGGTGTCTATGACGGTGTAGCCCGGACGGTTGTCCACTGTCTGCGGGTCGGTGACGACGTATGCGCCTTGCGGCACTGCCTCGATGTCCGTGGCATGGTTCATCCGGTCGTCAAGATAATAGTTGATTGTGTAATAGCGCAGTAGCGAGTCGCCGGTGATGACGCCGTACAGCGGGGCGTCTTTCGGCACCTGCCGGGCAACGGCTTCGGCGGCGGGACGGTCGCTTTTGGGGTTAAGCAGCATCGGCGCGAAGGTCGAGGCGTAGCTCATAAACAGTAAGTATGCAATGACGATTGCTCCGGCGGCGGCGTTGGCTTCGCGACTTCGCGTGACAAGCCACCATACCCCGGCGAAAACAGGCAAAAATGTCATGATGTACTGCCACCATGCCGGAGTATATAAGCGAAGATGTCCTAACGACATGTGAGAGAGCATAGTCAATGCGATGGGCGCGATGATGGCGAGCAGAGCAAGCACTCGTGTGAATATACGCATAAACTTAGCGGTGCGGCATTGCGCAAACAGCCAAGCAAGTCCCATAGCCATAAACGGGTACATCGGCAGTAGGTAGACGCTGCGTTTGCTTGACGGGATGCAATAGAATATGAGGACTGTCAGGGCGACGGTCCACGCCATTTTCGAAAGGCCGGACTTGCTGTTGCGGTTGTGCCATGTCGTGGCAATGGCCGTGCGCACGCGGCGCAGGCATAGGGCCATAAGTGCCGGGATGGTCCACGGCAGCATGCCCCATAGCAGGGTTACGAAGTTGTACCACCACGGATTGACATGGCTGTCGTAAGACATTGTGCCGGTGAGCCGTCCGATGTTTTCTTCCAGGGCAAGGCGCACAAATTCGTCGCCTCCACGCAGGTATGCGGCGTAATACCACAACGCAGGCAGCAGCAGTGATGCCGCCAGCAGCCCCAGCATTATGGCGGCAGTACGCAAGATATTGTCGCGGCACAGCAGGCGGTATATACCCATAGCCAATAATGGCAATAGTGCACCCACCGGTCCTTTGGCAAGCACGCCGCCGCTGAGCAGCAGCACTGCCGCCACAACGTACCACAGCCTTCGGCGCCTTTCGGCCTCATACATCAGAAAAATACTATAGCAGGCACCCACGATGCAGGCTGTCAGCACCATGTCCACCCGGCAGGCTATGGCGGCGCGGAAGAATTCGAAAGACGTCAACGTCAGGCCGAAGGCCATCAACGCCCGGTCGCGGCCTATGCGCGGAGCCATGACTTTCCAGCCGAATATCACGAGAAATATTGCGCTCAGCGCTGACGGCAGGCGGGCGGTCCAGGTGCTGACGACTCCTCCGTTAAATATTTCGGAGAATACGGCTATGAGCCAGGCCAGCAACGGGGGCTTGTATGGGATGTCGCCGCCGCAAGACGTCGGCAGTATCCAGTCGCCGCTGTTGAGCATCGATACGGCCACTATAGCTTCGCGAGGCTCGCCCTTGCTGTTGAACCATGGTAGCCCGAGCCACGGAAGCAGCAGCGCTACGGCTATGATTGTCAGTATGATGGTGTTGCGTTTCATGTCTAGTGTCTATGGCGGTTATGCTTGTCTATGTGTTGCGGTTGATGTCAAGTCCGTTAGGCTGTTTATTCGTCAGTGCCGATGTTTACGGAGATGCTTATGCCTATGCTCCACGGATTTGCCTTCTGATAGAAGGCGTGTCCTACGCTGACGAAGTAAAAGGTGTTGTAGCGCGTGTCCGTGATGTTCTCGGCAAAGAGGCGCAGGCTGCCAAGGCGGTGTTGCAGGGTCACGGAGGCATCGAGCGAGGCATAAAACGGCTGTTCCATGGTGTTGGCGTCGTCCCAATATATGCGTCCGGCGGCGTGCACGGCGACATCCACCGAGGGGGTGACTCCGGCAAAAGTCCATGGCAGGACGTAGCGTGCTCCGCCAAAGAGGGTGTGCCGCGGGGCGTAGGGCAGTTTTTTGCCTTCCATATCGGCTATGCCATTATGGTATTTGGTGAAGCGGGCATCCGTGTATCCGTACGAAGCGCGCAGCGCCAATGCCTGAGTGGGACGGAAGGCAACCGATGCCTCGAGGCCGATACTGCGCGTACGTCCGGCGTTGGTCATGGCACGTCCCGTGGTGTTGCCGTGCGGAAATATGGTGAGCTGCTGGTCGCGACACGCCATCCAGTATCCGAGAACCTCGGCGCTGAGGCTTTTGTCGCTACTCTCGAACCCTGTTCCGACTTCGTAGGTCCAATTGCGCTCGGGACGGTAGGTGAGCATGGCGTCGATGTCATATTCGGCTTGCATACCCATTTGCTCCATCATTTGCTGTTGGAGTATGTCGCTGAACATCTGTGTGTTGTATCCGCCGGCCTTGTATCCTCGTGCCACCGAACCAAAGACGCGCCAGCGACTGTCCGGGGCGTAATTGATAAATACTTGCGGCAGCAACTCGTTGAAAGTCTGATGCAATGAGCCTTGGTTGTCTATCGTTATAGGGCGCGTTTGCAGCGGAATTTGTACCCCGGTAGGCAGTGAGCGATACATGGTCACGGATGTATTGACCGCACCGACGTAGTCCATGCTGACTCGTTCGATGTCCCATCGCAGTCCGCCGCGCAGTGTCCACCGGCCGAGGTGCACGGTGCTCGTATGGTATATGGCGAAGCCTCCGTCTGTGGTGTCAAAATTGCTGCTCAGCAGCATTTGTTGTTCGTCCCAGCGTAGTTGCATGCCCGGCGGCAGCGATTTGTTGACGTTGTCTAATATCAGCCGGTCGATGCCGTCCTGCTTGAAGACTACCGGTGCGTCCGTGTGCGTCTTCTTCGCAAATCCAAAGGCTCCGAGCAGCCAGTCGTAGGACTTGCGTGTGCCTTTGGCAAAAATATCCTGAGTGAAAGCCCATTCGTGCCGTTTTTGGCGCAGTGTGAAGTAGTCGGCTCGAGTGAAATCCTGGTCCATGATCATGTCATCGTTCAGATACTGCACCGAAGTCTGCGATGTGGCAACCATGCGGTTGCCGGTGAAAGACACCGACAGGCCGTCTGCAAAGCTGTTGCGGCTGTACGATGCGGGGTCGTTGTAGTCGATGCGTCCTGTGGCAGCCGCAGCATAGGGGTAGCCGTGCTGCTTGACATATCCGTAGGTTGCGGTGTTGGCGAGACTCCAGCGGCCACCGGGATGCCAAGATGTTTTCCATCCGGCGTTGGCTTGGCGCTCGCGTCCACAGTGGCTGTCATCGTATTCGTTGCGGTAAAAACCGTCGGTGGTCGAGCCGTAAGCCGTCACCGAGGTGGCCACTTTCTCGCCAAGGCGCCCGTACCATCCGGCGTTGAGTCGTGCGGTGTTGGCGCGAGCGTAAGAAGCCCCTAAACGCCATCCTCGGCGGCTCCACGGCGAGCAAGTGTAGATGTTTACCTGCCCGCCTATGGCGTTGCGCCCGCTCAGTACAGAGCGCGTACCGCGCAGCACCTCTATGCGGTCGATGTCCGGCATGTCGAAGTCATAATTATCTTTGTTGAGATAGGGGATGCCGTCTACATTGAGGCTTATTACCGGCTGGTCTATACGAGCGCCCATGCCACGGACGTATATCGAGGAGGTCATGCGCGACCCGTAGTCCGGGATAAAAAAGTTGGGGGCGACATCGCTGATGCCGCGTATGGCTGTTATGCCGAGAGCCTTGACAGCCTCGGCGTCAAGGCGCGTGGCCGGTTCGATTTGGCTGTTGGGTAATTGCTTGACCCCAACTACTTCGACATCGCGCAGGTATCCAACCACGGGATTGGACACGCTGTCGGAGGCGTTTTCGGCCGAAGTGGCGGTCGTGACCGCCGTGGCATTGATAGTGCCGGCCATCACGGCGGCAACGATTAGAGTATGCTGTGTGCTAAAAGTCATTTGTAATCAAATATGTTGGCTTATTCGAGTGCAAAGGTACGATTTTTGCGTCATATAGCTTATATGTACCATCCTAATATAGGGTGTTTGATAAACGCATGCGGCCGGGCGACATTCACGTCGTCCGGCCGCAGATAGATGTATGCCGAATTCTACTGATGGGTAAGGTGTACGTCCAGTTGAGGGAAGGGGAAGTGTACTCCGGCATCGGGTAATTCGGAGTAAAGACGCTCGTACATATCGTAATACAGTGACCAATAATGCTCGCTGCGTACCCATGCGCGTGCTTTGAGTGTCACTGAGGAGGCGTCGAGGCCTTCGACTGTTACTGAGGGCGAGCGGTCTACGCGAGCGGTGCCCAGAGCCTCGGTGGGTGTCGGGATGTCTTGGCTTATCTGTTCGACATGTTGGCGCACGCGGCGGTGAAACATGCGCCATAGGCGTCCGTGCGGCTTTTCTTCTTCGACGGTCTCGCTTTCGGCCTGAGTCTCGGCGATAGCCTGTTGCTGTGCTTCGTAGCGTGCACGGTCGTCTTCGATATACTTGGCGACTATGCGGTCGTCCGAGGCAAAGATTGACAGTATTGCTCGGCGGGCATTGGCCACGTTGTCGCCGTATGCGATGGATACGGTCCATTCGACGCGACGGTAGTCCTGACGCGACCAGTTGTTGACGCTGCCGGTGGACAGTCCGCCGTTGGGGATGATGATGGTCTTGTTGTCGTAAGTGCAGATGATGGTATGGAATATCTGGATTTCGCGCACATATCCGGCGAAGCCTTGGGCTTCGATGTAGTCGCCAACCTTGTATGGCTTCAGCAACAGTATGAGTACACCGCCGGCAAAGTTTTGGAGCGTGCCGCTCAGTGCCATGCCGATTGCGACGCCGGCCGAGGCAAAGAGCGCGATAAAGGACGAGGTCTCGATGCCGAGGATGCCGATTACGATGACGATGAGTAGAAAGTAGAGCACGATTTTGATCATGCTCAGTATAAATGTGGCCAGTGATCTATCGACTTTGCGCCGCGTCATCACCGCCGATACTACGCGGTATATGCGCTTGATGATGAGCTTGCCTATATAGAACACTATAAGGGCTGTCACCAAGTCGATGGTGAAGTGCACGGCCGAGGTCACCAGGTTGTTGATTAGATCGTCAAAGGGCAGCGACTGTACTTGCTTTATTTCCTCTTTGATGGAGGGGATGCTGTCGGGCAGCAAGTTGATGGGCGTTTGCAATAGTGGAAACATGGTTTGTGTCTATCTGTGGTTGTTGTGGCGTGGTGGCTCAAATCCCCCGACTGTCATGCCGTGGCCGGGTCGTGTCAGTCTTTGGTGCTGAAAGCGTGCTGCGATATATCGGAGTACCACGTCAGGGTGTTATAATTTTTGACGGACGCTGCAGCGGCGTTCTCGAGCGGATAAGTGGACAATCCGCAATGGTACTCGAGGCTGATGCGATTCCATAGCCTCGGGGTGGCTGCGGCGTATATCACGGCGCGGTTCAGGGCTGCGTCCAGCGCCGCTTTCAGCTGCGTGCCTTGTCCCTCGGGCCGGGCAACGTCTTCGGCGATGTATTGGCACAGGCCGTCATAGTAGTGTCCCAAGTCGTAAAACCAGCATCGGCTTCCGACCATGAAAGGCTGCTGTCTAAATCCGTCCGGCAACTTGCCTTTGCCCGTGACGAGGATGTCGCGGCAGGCGGCGGCCACGTCGTCAAGTGCCGCTGTGGACACTACGCTGATGGTGCATGTACGGTCTTTGGGTGTGGTCATGTCGTTGTAATAGTTAAAAGTATTGGTGGCGGCGCGAACCAAGCCCCCATCGGCATATTCGAACAGGCAGGGAATGTTTTTCTCGTATGGCATCCCGGTTAGCAACAGTTCGGTGGCGCTGCCTATAATATAAGGGGCGGTGTTGCGCAGCTCGTACGCCACTTCTACGGAGGCCATAAAGCAGCAGTCGAAGTAGATGTACGCCCATGTACCGACTTGTTCGAGCACGCGGCGCAGTGTGGTGATGTTCATCACGCGTCCGCGGTCTTCGCCCCATGCCGTGGGTTGGAATTCGTTATTATTGTCCTCTATGCCTGTTTGAAGCCATCCGTTGCCGTGGCTCCAAAGTACCAGACCGTAAGAACGTGCCGGGGCGAGGGTACGTGCATCTTTGAGCACGTTTATCATGCGCTCGGAATGTACCGAGCTGAGCCCGTCCGAGGTGTAGTCGCGCAAGGGCTTGGGGCCTTCGGCGGTCATGCGGTACAACTTGGCGTTGCCGTCGATGTCGCCGCGGTACACCAGCACCTGGCCGTGCAAGGTGTTGTTTGCAACGGCTTCCTGCATCTCGATAAGGTCTTGCCGATCGTAGCCCCCCGAGCCGAGACTGTTGCACGCCGCCATATATACGATGACGGTATGTTCATTAGTCGGACCTTCGGGCTCGTCTTTTGACGACCCGCAGGAGACGGTGGCGACTGCCACGGCGATGGTGGCTGCGATGCCTGCCAGGCGTTTTAAGTCTTGTATACTTTTTATGATGCGTGTACTTAGCTTCATATTATGGTGATATATTATGGTGATATGACTTGTTTGTACGAGTTAATCTGTCTGATGGTATTCATCCCTTAGCTTTTGGATAATGCGTAGTGCGTAGGGACGTCCTGCGTCTATGAGCGCCGGATCGTGTGCATCACTGTTGACTACCACGGGCACACCGTCGGCAATTATGCGCGGCATCCATCTTTCGTCAGGGAATAGGCGTCCAAGGCGCGCCAATGCCTTGGTATTGACTTCGACTGTGATGCCGGAGGCGGTGACCTCGTGCAGAAAGGCGTCTATGGCGTCCAAATACCATCCGTGCTGCACCAAGTCCGGGTCGAAGACCACGCCGTTTTGTTCTACCTTGTCCAAGTGTCCGAGGATGTCCAATCCTCCGCGGGCCAGCATCTCGGCGCTGTGGTCGTAGAAGGTGCGTGCCACGTACTCGATGTCATCGCCGAAGTGCGTGTGCATGTTGCGCATAAAGCGCTCGGGACTGCCGTCTATATCGATGTACAGGCTGCGGTTGTCTTTGGCCGGGATGAAGTGTACCGAGCCTATGACGTAGTCCAGTCCCAAGTCGCGGAAATACCGGGACGAGGGGCCCCATTGTGTGCCGAGGTAGTCCACTTCCATAGAGCGGTAGATGTGCATTTGCGGCCAACGCCGTTGTGCCGCCTCCACTTCGGCAAAATATGCCGGGACATCTTCAGCCTTCATATTGCAGGGCGAGTCGATAGGCACGGGCGAATGGGGGCTGTATCCGTAATGGTGCATTTCGGCCTTGGCTGCCGCCTCGGCAAAGGCTGCAATGTCGGCATGTCCGTCGCAGAATTGGGTGTGCGAGTGGAAGTTGTAAGCGGTGTCTGTGCCTATGATGGATCGAAAGTCTTTCATCAGTCATAAATGGCCGTCAGGCCTTTGGAATCATCGGTCCTTGTTTGTCTTCAGTCTTTGACCATGGTGTTGTGGCGGCGAAAGCGCACCAGCCACCGGGCAAAAACCAGAGCCGGTATTGCGGCCGTGGCTACGCCGATGACCGTGGCCACTGTCCAGTCAAGGCCGAAGCCCTCGGGACGGCGTGCAAACAGTAGGTAAGACACGCTTACAGCGGTCATGAACATGGCCGGCAGCATAGTGATTATGAAGGCCTTGCCGCGACGTGCCAGATAAACCGTGCACGCCCATAATGTGAAGACGGCCAGTGTCTGGTTGCTCCATGCAAAGTATCTCCACAGCACATTGAAGTCTATCATCATCACTACAAAGCATACGGCGAAAACAGGCACACTTGCCACCAGTCTGTGCCACAGCTTTTTTTGTGTAAAGGAGAACATGTCGGCGGCGGTCAGGCGTGCCGAGCGAAGAGCGGTGTCTCCCGTGGTGATGGGTGCGGCTATGACGCCCAGCAGCGCAAGAATGCCGCCGACGGTGCCCAGCCATGAGATGCTGACGTCCTGCACCAATGCGCCGGCGTAGTTGTTGTGCGCGGCCATGTATTCGCCCAATTGCGAGTACCCGCCTGTGAACGCAATGGCTGCCGCCGCCCAAATAAGCGCCACAAGGCCTTCGGCGACCATAGCACCATAGAATATAGGACGGGCAAGGCGTTCGTTGGTCAGACATCGCGTCATCATAGGCGACTGAGTGGCGTGGAAGCCGGAAATGGCGCCGCAGGCTATGGAGACAAACATCATAGGGAACACCGGGTTGTCACCGTTGCGTGAGGCAAGGCCGTCGGCAAAACCGTCCGGAATGGTGACATCACCGAACAACATGTAACCCATTAAGCCTGCGGCCATGAACAGCAGTGCCGCGCCAAACACCGGATAGATGTTGCCGATAAGTTTGTCTATGGGCAGTAGTGTGGCCAAGATATAGTAGCCGAATATTAGAGCTATCCATATAGTGCTGTCCCATTTTGTCATTCCGGAAAGGAGGTCGGCGGGCGTAACTACGAAAACTGCGGCCACCAAAATCAGCAACACCACCGAGAATATACGTATGACGTTCTTTATGGATGTCCCCAACTGGCTGCCTACGATTTCGGGCAACGATTTGCCGCCCATGCGCAGCGACATCATTGCCGAGACAAAGTCGTGTACGCCGCCGGCGAAAATTGTTCCGAAGACAATCCACAGAAAGGCTGCCGGCCCGAACATCACGCCCATGATGGCGCCGAAAATCGGGCCAAGGCCCGCAATGTTCAGAAATTGAATCAGGAATACCCTCCATGCCGGCATCGGCACATAGTCCACGCCGTCCTTGAGGGCGTGTGCCGGGGTAAGGCGCTTGGGGTCTATGCCGAACACTTTTTCGACCAAGGCTCCGTAGACGATGTATCCACCGACAAGCACTGCCAGTGCTACAAGAAAAGCTGTCATAATGATAATATCTTCATTGATGGTGATATGTGACGTAATGACGCTTGATGGCGCACTCCGAAGGGGGCGCTCACAAGTATCATGGCCTAAACCCTGCCGTCTCGTCTATGGGGCGAAACGGCCGTTGATTCTCCACAAAATTACAAAAAAATTCGGCATCTGAATATATCGCGTTTCCAAAAAAATAAAAGATGTATTAGCGGCTGTCGAAAAGGCTGGTGTGTCTCAATAGACGAGACTATGTCGCGCGTCATTGTATGACGCCTTGGTGCATATAGATATGTTATGTGTGATGTGTTTTGTGTCATCGAAGCCTTTTTAAAATTTTTTGGCCACAAAAAGCATCCGAAGTTATTGTCCGTCGCAAAAAAAAGAGTACATTTGCAGACCCCAAATCGGACGAAACGTAATTATTCACAACAAAACACAACATTAAACCACTATGGCTTACGTAATTACAGACATCTGCGTGGCTTGCGGCACATGTCAGCCCGTATGCCCCGTTGAAGCTATCAGCGAGGGTGATATCTATCACATCGATCCCGACACCTGCATCGAATGCGGCAGCTGTGCCGAGGTATGCCCCACCGGAGCTATCAATCCCCCGGCATAAGTTTCGCTTACGCCATAAAATAACGGTGCGCGTCTCCGCAAAGGAGGTCGCGCACCGTTTTTTTTGTGTTGATTCGGGTGCTTGTTTATTGAAGTCGGACGTTTATGCGTCCGTATCGGCGTTTACTGCATACCACTGACGGCTACGCTGCGGTCAATCTTGGATACGAGACCTTGCAGGACTTTGCCCGGGCCGAGTTCTACGAATTCGGTTGCTCCGTCTGCAATCATATTGCGCACGCTCTGGGTCCAGCGCACCGGGGCGGTGAGCTGAGCTACGAGGTTGGCTTTGATTTCGGTCGGGTCGGTATGAGGCTTGGCGTCTACATTCTGGTATACCGGGCAGCGAGGAACGCTGAAAGTCGTGGCGTCAATGGCAGCTGCGAGTTTGGCGCGTGCCGGTTCCATGCAAGGTGAATGGAAGCCTCCGCCGACTTTAAGTTTGAGGGCACGTTTGGCTCCGGCTTCGAGGGCCTTGGCGCAGGCGGCGTCTATGGCTTCGTTTTCGCCGGAGATTACGATTTGTCCGGGGCAGTTGTAGTTGGCGCAAACCACTATGCCTTCGACTTCTTTGCAGATGTTTTCGACAGTCTCATCTGGCAGTGCGAGGATGGCTGCCATGGTCGAGGGGTTGAGCTCGCAGGCTTCCTGCATTGCGTGAGCGCGAGCAGCCACGAGGCGCAGGCCGTCTTCGAAGCGCATTGCTCCGGCGGCCACGAGTGCTGAAAATTCGCCCAGCGAGTGGCCGGCGACCATATCGGGACGGAAGTCTTCGCCCAATGCGAGGGCAAGGCTTACGCTGTGTATAAAGATAGCGGGTTGGGTGACTGCGGTTTGGCGAAGGTCTTCATCTGTGCCGCTAAACATCAAGTCGGTGATGCGAAATCCCAAAATTTCGTTGGCGCGCTCCATGGTTTCGCGCACCTGCGCATTATTGTCGTATAGGTCCTTGCCCATACCTACAAATTGCGCCCCCTGTCCGGGGAATACGTATGCTTTCATTCTGAAGTTATTGGTTTGTAAATTACTCTTTTTGCCTTGTCTTTGGTTTTTTGGAGCTGCAAAGTTAGTCATTTTTCGGAAAATATGACTAACTTTGGCGCTACAACGTGACGGACCTTCGGGTCGTGTCGCTATTCTTAACATTTATAAATCCAGATGATATGCTTACTACGATACCTCTTTTCTTTGGCATGCGCGGTGCCCAATTGATATTTATAATCGTTGTTATTCTGCTTATTTTCGGCGCAGCACGCCTTCCTAAGATTATGCGGAATATGGGGCGTGGCGTCCATCAGTTCAAGCAGGGTCTTGAGGATGCCAAAGAGGAGATTAACAAGCCGATACGTCGTGCTGACGACCGCCGTGACGACCGCTATGACGATCGCGACCACGGCTGTCGGGATCGCCGCGATGATGACCGTTATCGAGATGACAGAGCCGATGATCGCCGCGACTATCGTTACGACGACCGTGACCGCCGCGATGACTGCTATGACGACCGTGACCGCCGCGATGATGATCGCCGGGATGGCCGCTATCGCGACCGTTACACGGATAAAGACTGAACGAAACGCTGCTCGAAGTGTCCGAACGCGAAAGTGCCGACAAGCGGGAAAGTCGCAGCGGCGAGATGTCTTTTTGGAAGCATTTGGCCGAACTGCGTGGTGTGCTTGTGCGCATATTTGCCGTTTTGCTTGTGTTGGTGATTGTGCTTTTCTGCTGTATGCGGTGGATTTTCGAGCACGTCATCACAGCGCCGTGTTCGCAGGATTTCGTGACTTACAGACTATTCGGGTTTATCAGCGGTGACGGTGACTGGTTGCCTGACCTCGGTAGCACCGGATTTCATGTCGACTTGATCAGTATCAACCTTACCAGCCAGTTTATGACACAGATGAGCGCCTCGTTGTGGCTGGCGTTCATAATAGGCTTTCCGATAGTCATATATCTCCTGTGGACTTTTGTGCGCCCGGGGTTGTATGAGCGCGAACGGCGTGGTGCTCGTCGCGCTTTTTTGTGGGGCAACGCCATGTTTTATGCCGGATGCGCCGTGGGGTATTTTATCGTTTTTCCGTTGGCTCTTCGTTTTTTGTCCCAATACAGTCTGTCGGATCGTATAACCAATACCATCACGCTCGACTCCTATATGGACACCTTCTACTTGCTCACCTTGGCCATGGGTGTGCTTTTCGAGCTGCCGTTGTTGGCGTGGATGCTGGGGCGTATGGGCATACTCAAGCGAGGCTTTTTCAGCCGCTCGCGCCGCTATGCCATAGTGGTCATTCTTGTAATCAGTGCCATCATTACACCCACCAGCGACTTGTTTACGCTGATGATAGTATTTCTGCCAGTCTATGCACTTTGGGAAGCCGGTGCGATACTCGTACCCAAGGGTGACAACGTCGACAGTCGGCGTGGCGACGAGATTGTCGACCATTGTGGCGATAACGCAAATCGGGATGATGAGTAGGCCTGTCGGGACGGTCGGCCTTTCGGATGAAAAAAACGAAAAAAGTCGAGTGCCGCAAAAACAGGCGCGAAAGTGGCTCTTAGTCGGTTTTTGGTAAAAAAATCAAAAAAAACGTAAGGTACTTGTTGCTCGAATCAATAATAATTATTAACTTTGCAGTTGTATAGGCGTGCTATGCACTACTATATATGAAAACTTGTGTGTGCAAGTTTTCGTGCGACTGAACCTACGATGAACCTGGCCTTGTATCTTCAAATCTAAGTCATGTACATCACCCTCTACCGTGTTTGCCGCTTGTAATGGTGGCAATGACATCCGTTTGTGTGGAAAATACCGCGCGAGGTCCCGAGGCGTTCGCGCGACAGACCATGAGACAGACCGGTGTCACCGAAAAAACATTCAATTCACATATATCACCTAATAACCTAATTACCCAAACTTAACCAGTATGAAAACCAAGCTTATCTTGGCGGCTATGATTCTTGGCTCGGCTACGATGTATGCAGCCGGACTTAAGACAGGCCAAATCAGCAATGTCACCAAAGTGACTGCTGACCGTTCCATGCGCTACGAAAGTCCCGTATGGTCTCCCGACGGCGCCATGATAGCCTTCACCGGTGAAGGCTATGACGGCCTCTACGTCATGCAGGCTAACGGCAAAAACGTTAAAAAAGTTTCGGCAGACACCGGCGTAGGCTACGGCTTCCGTTGGAGTGCCGACAGCCGCGAAGTCTTAGTTCGCGACACCCGTTGGCTTACAGAAGCCGACGGTTCGAGCAAGCGTGTACACGCCGCTTGGGCCATCGAAGTATCCAATGGTACCAAGGTGCGCATGTCGCAGGACCTCGAGCTGATGTCCCCGGCTGCATGGAGCTACACCCCCTCCGGAAAGAAGAGCGTCATCTGCGAGGCCAAGGCTGTTGCCAACCGCCTTCCCGCAGTGCCCATGCAGGCCATGACCATGGCCAAGCAGGTCCAGACGCTCGACCCCATGCCCGAAGTGTCATTTGTAGAGGATTACGAAAACCTCTATGTTCTGACAGCTGACGGCAACAAGCGCCTGCTCAACCGCGGCGCCTCCTTCAACGCCCAGCTCTCGCCCGATGGCAAGAAAGTCGTGTTCAATGAAATGGACAACATTGTTGTCATCAATATCGACGGCACGGGCAAACGTGTTCTCGGCATCGGCTTCCGTCCCCAATGGGTAGGCAACAGCCAGATTGTGTACGAGCGCACCACCGATAACGGTCACAGCTACCTCACCGGCGAGCTCTACATTCTCAATATCAACGGTGGCGCCGAGAAAGCCCTCACCAATTCGCGCGACCGCATCGAGATGTATCCTTCCATCTCCCCCGACGGGAACAAGATTGCTTTTGTGTCTAACACCGACGGTCAGATTTACGTCGCCGATCTCAAATAACACACTGCCATGAAGAAAATATCTACACTTCTCGCGATACTTGCCATGGCAATGATCGCGCCTTTCAGCGCCAATGCCGGCTGGAACAGTTATAGAGTCATGCTTGATCCCGGCCACGGCGGCAGCGACCCCGGAGCAGCCGGCCCCAGCGCACCCCACGAAGGCGAACTCGCACTGCGATGCGCCAACAGCATTGAGTCTTGGCTTAAAAGTCAAGGCTGTCAAATAAAAAAGACGCGTTCCTCCAACGTCTACGTGTCCTTGTCGGCACGCCGTTCGGCGTCTGTAAGCTACGACCCCTATCTCTTCTGCTCAATCCACCTCAATGCCTTCAATGGCAGCGCACACGGCACGGAGACTTGGTATTATTGGTCCGGAGGCAACTCTCGCAACCTCGCCAATAAGGTGCAGACAACACTTGTACAGCAACTCGGACGTACCAACCGCGGCGTCAAGCAAAACGGCTGGACTGTGATTACCGGTAGCGCCAACGTGCCGGCCATCCTCACCGAGGCGCTCTTTGTGGACAACCGCACCGAATGGGATATGATTAATCAGACCGGCAAGTCCGGTTTCAAGGCTTGGGTCAACGGCCACCTCTATGGCTTCTATGACTTTGGTAAAGGCGTTCAAGGTATGAACATCAGCCCCGACCCACGCGGCGGTGGCGGCTCCACTCCCACTCCCCAGCCACAGCCCACCAATCCTACGCTGACCGTTTCGACTACCAGCCTGCACTTCACCTGCTCTGTAGGTGAAAAGCCGTCTCTGTCGTTTACGGTTAAGGGCGAAAACCTTTCGAGCAACATTAAAATCGGCTCCAGAACTCCCGGTCGCTTCTCCACTAATGTTTCCGAACTTCCCAAAACAGGCGGAACGGTGACTGTTACATTTGCCAATGCCGACAAAGTTGGTTCTTATGGCGAAGGTGGTACAGCCAATAACTATAAGTTCTTGATTGCAGTGACTAACGGCAGCCTCCGTAAAGAGGTCATCATTACAGCCGAGGTCAAGGCTCCGCCGCTGAGTCTCTCCGAAGGTTGGAATCTTTCCGAAAAGAGTGGCAAGAAGTCCTCGAAGGGCTATGACGCTTCGGAGATTCGCAACTTCTGCTACAACGACGGCAAGCTCTATTGCGTATACAACCACAGCGATATCAAGGTTATCGATGCACAGACCGGCACAGACCTCGGCAACCTCAACAAGGGCGAAGTCGTAACCGGCGGTACGCTGACACTCTGCGACGTCAAGGCTATCAACGGACATATCCTTGCCTGCAACCTTGCAGCATCCGGGCAGAAACTCCGCATTTACGAATGGTCTAAGGACAACGCTCTGCCCAAGCTGGTACTTGAGACCGAAGACTTCCAGGGCGCAAGCCGTCTGGGCGACTGTATGGAAATCGTAGGCACATATCCTACCGATTACTGGATTGCCTTTGGTAACGAAAACGGACAGACCCGTATCATCGAGTACCATATGCAGAACAACAACTGCGTATTGGCAAAGAACACTCCCGTATATCGTGAGGACGGAAAAACTAACCTGTCGACCATGGCAACCGTCCGTGCATATCCGATGGGCGGCAACTGGTGGATCGATGGTAAAGACAGCTATCCTACCTATGTAGTTCAGAAAGATGGCAAGGCTTGCCGTCAGACCTTCGTTGACACCGGCGAAAGCTGGGGTTCGTGCCACCACGAATTCTACTGGGGCGGCCAGAAGTATTCGGCCAACCTCGTGTTCAACGGCAAGGAATACTTACCGGGTACCCAAACAATGGATCCTGAAAAGAACTATAAGGGCGCACGTATGCGTCTGATTCAAGACCTCAAGGGTGACTTCACCCGTATCCAGCAGGTAGGTGACTTCCCGAGCAACGGCCTCGGCGACACCAGCCGCAACACCAACGCCACTGGTGATATCATCGTACGTACCGATGGAAATAATTGGCTTGAAGCATGGGTACTCTCCACCAAGCACGGTATGGCTTACTACAAGCACGGTACGCCTCCCAAGACCGAGGGCCAACCTATCCAAAGCACCGAACCCATGCTTTCCGTAGACAAGAGCTCTTTAAGCTTCAGCGCTAAGCAAGGCCAGACAGCCGTACAGGAACTCACCGTCAGCGGTTCTAACCTCAAGGGCGCCATCACCGCAACGCTCAGCGGTGCCAATGCCAACATGTTCAGCCTCTCGGCTCCCTCGCTCGGTACCCCCGGCAAGCTTTCGGTATCTTACAAGCCCACTGCAGAGGGAACGCACAAGGCCACGCTGACTCTTTCGAGCCAAGGCGCAGCCAATGTCACCGTTGCACTGACCGGTACCGGCGAAGCCACCATCGTCGTTAAGGAAGACATCGCTTCCAATACTGACAGAATGCATACCAAGTGGATTTACTCCACCAACAAGAACAACACCCCGAGCTGGACAACGTTTGACGCCGGTCAGCCGGCCAACCGTGATATCGCGCTTATCGGCAGCCAACTCTATGTCCTCAATAGCAAGAACTGGGGAACACCTGCTGTGAATATCCTCAATGCTGAAGATGCATCATACAAGGGCACGCTCTCTATGGAAGGTCTCGTCAGCGCAACCGGTAAACTCGGCGGTCTCGCCGTAGCCGATGGCAAGCTCATCGCTTCCAACATCGTATCAGCCACCCAAAACCTCCGCGTATACATTTGGGATAACGATGCAGCAGCACCTCGTGTACTGGTGCAGAAAGATGCAGCCGGTATCATCACCGGTGGATCCATAGCATTCAGCGGTACGCTCAACAACGGCCGTGTATGGCTCACCAAAGAAGGTGCCAATGAGATTGTATACTTCGAGATTAAGAATGGTAGCTGCGATAACAATATCCATACTATCGCACTGAAGAACGCCAAGGGTGAAGCCTACAAATACGGTGGTGACGGTCGTGGTGCTTCCAAGATTTATCCCAACGCTGATGGCAGCTTCTGGATGGTACAGAAAGACGGCGATGTCGCCAAATTCGACGCCTCCGGCAAGATTACCGATGAAGTACTTCCGGCAGCAGCTCTC
>OJAR01000107.1_pt1 | contig 30259 bp, 22 predicted proteins | sample 1589431 | NCBI WGS metagenome assembly OJAR01 (sample SAMN03283242) | human gut metagenome | biome: human-associated habitat; material: feces | host: Homo sapiens | place: Peru | collected 2012 | reverse complement strand
AGAACTATTACTCCGCAGTGCTAAAAAAATGCCTGCTCTACCCTCAAAAAGCAGGGACACTAACCATAAATTCGGGCCGATATGACGTGACTCTCGAGACCTATGAACCTATTTCAAACGGTTTCTTTGTTACTTATCGTCCCATCGAGCAAAAAATCACCACTACATCTAACCGTATATCGGTAAGCGTTGAGGACCTCCCGCAACCGACTCCCGATGGCTTTGAAGGCGCTGTAGGACACTTCACAGCCACTACGGATATCGCCCCCGCACATCCGCGCACTAACGAGGCCCTCACCTACACCCTCAACATCAACGGAACAGGCAACATTAAAGCACTGTCCGCCCCCACCCTGTCATTCCCGGCAAACGTCGAAGAGTATACCCCCGAGGTGGTCAGCGATGCCAACTTCAACGGAACGGATATGCGCGGCACCTGTGCCGTAACCTACACCATCGTACCCAAAGAGGTAGGCACCCTCAATATTCCGTCATGGAATTTCGTATACTTCGACCCGTCGACCGGGCGCTATATGACCATCAAGCAAAAGGGATATAACCTCAGCGTAATACGCGGGTCGGCATCATCGGCCGAACAAAAAGACCTCGGCGAAGGTCTCAAGGACATTCGCTACATCCACCGAGTGGATACTGCGTCACTTGCGCAGAAACCCGCCCGAGTTTTCTTCGAAACAATCTACGTGCTACTATATATACTTGTATTGGTGGCATTTGTATCTACTATCATAGTATATCGCAAGCACATACGCGCCAACAGCGACCTGGCTGCACGGCGTACCGCCCGCGCCAACAAAGTGGCCACCAAGCGACTACGCTTGGCAGCCAAAGCCTTGACGGCGAATGACGCAGATGCATTCCACGAAAGCTTGGCTCGCGCCTTGTGGGGATATATCAGCGACAAACTCCGCATCCCGTCATCGGCACTCACTCGTGACAACATCCGCGAGAAACTGCTCGAAAGCGGCATAAGCGAGGAACTCACAGACCGCACAATCAACATCTTGGATCAATGCGAAATGGCCCGCTTCACCCCGGATAGCTCTTCGCCGGAACATCTCAAAGGCCTATTTGACGAATCCTCGGCCGTCATCAAAGCTGTCGAAAGCACCAAGAAACAACCCACCAAAGCATCCGCAAAAGCATGATGAAAAACCCACATAACATATTGCGATATATAGTCTTGGCCATTACTGTAGCATTATGCACAAACACAGATGCCGCTCAGAACATGGTCAAGGCCGAAACTGCGGCCACCCTTTCGGCCAAAGCCGATTCGGCATACAATTCAAAGAACTATACCGAGGCCGCAGACCTATACAAGACCTTAATCAAAGAATACGGCGTGTCGTCAGACATATACTACAATCTGGGCAACACCTACTTTCGCATGGGTAAGATTGCGCAAAGCGTATTGGCATACGAACGCGCACTCAAAATCGATCCTTCAAACAAGACGCACGCATCAACCTCGATTTTGTCAACACGACACTCGAAGATAAACCCGAAGACAACTCGTCAATACTTGGCAAAATACATTCGGAAGTAATTGCTTTAATGTCGCCCAACGCTTGGGCGTGGACCGCCTTCGCTTTGTTTGCCCTAATTATAGGACTTATTGCCATATATCTGTTTTTGTCTAATGTCACAACCCGTAAAGTAGGGTTCTTCGGTGCCATGGTACTATTCATAGTATTAGTGTACACCACGATTGTCGCCTATCAGAGCGCGGCTGCCATAGACAATAATGACATTGCCATAGTTACCACTCCTTCGGCCAATCTCACCCCCGCGCCGTCTGCCAAGACAGACAAGACAGACAAGATTGTTCCGGTGCACGAAGGCACACGTCTCGTCATTATAGACTCGGTAAACGCCGCAAGTAACGATGGTGCCCAATTGTGGTATCATGTGAAAGTCAACAACTCCACTGCCGCGTGGATAGATGCATCAAACGTTGAGCGCATCTGACAATGGCACATCTATCAGCACCTTACAGTCTATATTCAATCGGACACACAAAATAAGTGTCGTAAAACATAAAAAAAATCCATAAATATTTTTGGTCAACTCACAAAAGACCACTAAATTTATACCCAGAATAACGACAAGAACCTCCCCTCACGTATCAATAACTATATAATAATCACCCAAACTAACCGATACCATCATGACTAAGACCATCAGTTTCAACGATTTGCGCAAACTCAAAGACAGTCTGCCCGACGGTTCGATGCACCGCATCGCCGACAAGCTCAACATCACTGTTCAGACCGTACGCAACTATTTCGGCGGCAGCAACTACGATTTCGGCAAAAACTGCGGCGTACACATCGAGCCCGGCCCAAATGGTGGTATCGTTGTACTTGACGACTCCACAATCTATGATATGGCTGTGGATATTCTCAAAGAGCAAGAGAACAAAGACTGAAACATATCGGCCTTTACCCACAAAAGACATTACACTCATTCTATGGATGCCTTGCACATGCGAGGCGTCCATAGGCTGTATCAATAACCTTAACCGGCTTATACACACATGCGTCTTATCACCGTTGCTATACACACATACGATCGCGCTATAGAGCTAAAAAATCTCCTCGAAAAAGAAGGCATCGAAGTATTGTTGCAAAACGTCAACCTCGAACACCCGACGGTATCTTCCGGCGTACGTGTTCGTATACACGAAAACGACCTGCCCTTAGCGTTGCGCATCATAGAGCATCGCGAGATATTCACGCCAATGCCTTCACCTTTCAACGAAAAATCGCATTGTATACTTGTACCTGTTGATTTCAGCGATTATTCGGTCAATGCACTCGAAGTTGCCTTTGCCCTGGCTCAAAGACACAACGCCCAAATACGGCTTCTGTACTCGTTCATAGACCCTTACGTTGCCGGAAATATGCAACTCAGCGACCAACTCACCTACGAAATAGCCGACAACGATGCTCGACAGAGAATCGAGGAAGACGCACACAGACACATGGACGAATTTGCCAATGTCGTAAGGTCCAAAATCAAATACGGCGAACTTAGCCCTGTGGTTTTTGACACCGTAGTCATGGAAGGCGTCCCCGAAGACGCCATCATCGAATACGCCAAAGCAAACCCGCCTTACCTCGTTGTCATGGGCACTCGAAGCTACGCCAAGAAGCAGGAGCAAATGATAGGAAGCGTGTCGGCCGAAGTGCTGGACAAATGCTTGTTCTCGGTGCTAACCATTCCACAGGGCATCAAAGTAAACATCGAAGCTACAGACATCCGAATACATTTCTTCACCAATCTCGAGCAGCAAGACCTTCTGGCCTTGGACACAATGTCACGCATCTTCAAAAACATCTCGGCCAAAGTCACCTTGGTGCATCTGCCGGCCAAAAGACGGCCTTTCGAACGTTCCAACAAGGAATCACTGCTCAACGTCATGTCTTTCTGCAAAAAGAACTTCCCAAATTTCGAGTTCGATACGATGAGCATAAACGCAGACTGTGCTGCCGAGCAATTCGGATGCCTGGTTAAAGACAATCCTGCGGATATCATCGTAATCCCCAACAAAAGGCAAAACGCCTTTGCCCGCTTGTTCAACCCGGGACTGGCACACAAAATGATATTGAACGCTGACATTCCCATGCTCGCCATTCCGGTCTAACAGAAACATGTGCGTACCACCACACGACAAAAGACCATAATATCGGACTTAAAATCAACCTCGGCGGTATATAAGTCCAGACCGACGGCCTCTACTCCGCAAACGTAAGACCGGACACCGCTTCCAAGCGTCCGCGTAGCCGCTCGGCATTGTCCTCACGAATATCAACCACCATCGAACAGCTATTGTCAAACAATTGCTCCACGACCGTACAGTCCTCACTCTTCACCACCTTCATTATATCATTCATAGCTAAATACGGGAATGTAAACGCAAACCGACATCGGCTATGACACTCAACCGTCGGCACGGACTGCAATGCCAAGCGGGCGGACTCTCGATAAGCAGCAATCAGACCCGATGGACCAAGTTTAATGCCGCCGAAATAGCGGACAACAGCCACAACGACATCTGTCAATCCAAGCGAATCTATCTGCCCCAGTATCGGACGCCCGGCCGTGCCGGATGGCTCGCCGTCATCCTGAGACAAACGTCGCCCGTCACGCGTCGCAAAAGCCCAGCACACATGTCGCGCGTCATGATAGCGGTTACGCAACGATTGAACATACGTCCGAGCATCTTCCTCACTGTCTATATGATGTGCATAAGCGATGAAACGGCTCAGCTTTTCTCGCAGCTGCCCCTCGCCTTCTTCTTGTATCGTGTAATATGTGTCGGACATAATATAGTTTTAATGCATGTTTTTGCACCAACGCGCAGTCTTAGCGCCGGTATTCAAAGCACAAAGTTAGTGTATTTTTGCATTCGAACACATATCACAGTGCTGACTGAATAATCTAAATCCGGTGAAACCAAATTATGCATACTCGGATGTGGCAGGCGACATCGAAGACATACGAGACAAAGCGAATTTTCGGTTAAAAAGTGTTGCAAAACTGCATTTGCAGATAATTATTCGTACATTTACACCGCAAAGAGCACGACGCCACGGCGCCAGTCCTTTGATACTATATCATACTTTTATCCATATACGAACAACAAAAGCCACAATACACCGACCATGAAGATTGTATTCAGTGTCAACTACCGCACCAATTGGGGCGAGAACCTCGTTCTTACGGGCAACATCGCGCACTTGGGTTCTAACAATATCGACACATCCGTACCAATGAAACTCCTGGGTACGGACAAATGGACAGCCGAGATTGACATCCCGGCCAACACTCCGGACTTCGAATACTCCTACGCAATACGCCGCGATGACGGCAGCAGCAAGCGCGAATGGGGACATCCACACCACTTCTATATGCCCAAAGATGCTGGCCACGCCATATACGTCAACGACCGCTGGCAAGACCAACCCTGGGACAAACCATATTACTCGTCTGCCATCGCTGATTGTATCAACCGCCGTGACGATGCAGCCACAGCCACTCGCGTGCTGCCTTGCGCCGGCATGGTCACCATTCAGGTATGGGCACCAATGGTACGTCCGGAGCAGATCCTCGCCATCTGCGGCGAAACACCGTCCTTAGGCAAGTGGGATCCGACTCAAGCGTTAGTCATGTCCGCGCACGACTTTCCGATGTGGAGCGTAAATATACCGGCTGACGGACTCAGCGTTGCCACCGAATACAAATTTGTGATTCTTGACAAGAATTCGGGCAAACTCGTAGCTTGGGAACTGGGCAACAACCGCACCCTCGGGACACAACCCACACGCGACACCGCCACACTGCTTACCGGAATGCGTCTGCGCAATCCTATGGCGCCATGGCGCGGTGCCGGCGTAGCAATCCCGGTATTCTCTATCCGCACTCGCAATGACTTTGGAGTCGGTGACTTCTACGATCTCCCATTGATGGTAGACTGGGCAACAATGACGCACCAAAACTTTATACAAATCCTGCCCATCAACGACACCACGATGACAGGCACATGGACGGACTCTTATCCCTACAATGCCAATTCGATATTCGCGCTCCACCCCATGTACTTGCGCCTCGAAGCCGTGGGCGAACTGCACGACCCGGCACGTCGCAAATACTACCGAGATTTGGCAGCCGAACTCAATGGCTTGGACACCATCGACTACGAGCGCGTCACACGTGCCAAGGCCGAATATATGCGCGAAATATACGCTCAAGACGGTGCCAAAACAATAGCTTCGGCCGACTTCAAAGCCTTCGTAAAACGCAACACCGGATGGCTACCCAATTACGCAGCTTTCTGCGTCTTACGCGACCGCTTCGGCACGGCCGATTTCTCGCAGTGGGACAAATATGCCAAGTATTCCAAAGATTTGGTAAAAAAACTGGCCAAAGAGGCTCCCGATGAAACAAACATCGTATACTTCACCCAATACCATCTGGACAAGCAACTGAAGACTGTGCGCGACTACGCACACAGCAAAGGCGTAGTCATCAAAGGCGACATTCCAATCGGAATCTCGCGCACAAGCGTAGATGCATGGACCGATGCACGCCTGTTCAACATGGACTGCCAAGCCGGCGCACCGCCGGATGATTTCTCTGTTCTGGGCCAAAACTGGGGGTTCCCCACATACAACTGGGAGGAAATGAACCGCGACGGATTTGCCTGGTGGAAAGCTCGCTTCCGCAAGATGTCGGAATACTTCGATGCATACCGCATAGACCACGTCTTAGGCTTTTTCCGTATCTGGGAAATACCCATGGACGCTATACACGGCCTGCTGGGCACCTTCAACCCCGCCCTGCCATTCACTCCCGATGAACTGCGATACAACTATGACTTCTGGATTGATGTGGACCTCCAAACTACGCCGTTCATCATGGACTACTTCCTCAGCGACTTCTTCGGCGAATACACGGACGAGGCTCGCAAGGCATTCCTCGTAGACGCCGGATACGGACGCTACAGATTGCGCCCCGAATTCGATACTCAGCGCAAAGTTGCCGAATACTTCGACACACTGCCCAAAGACGACAAAAACACACGTATGTACAACGCTTTGCTGGGCCTGATAGACAACGTATTGTTTATTGAGGACAGCCGCGAAAAAGGCAAATATCACCCTCGCATATCGGCTCAATACACATACATCTACCGATCGCTCAACGACTACGAACGTTGGTGCTTCGATCGATTGTACAACGACTTCTTCTATCACCGTCACAACGACTTCTGGTACGGCAAAGCCATGTGGAAGCTGCCTCCGCTAACCGAAGCTACGGACATGCTCACCTGCGCCGAGGACCTCGGCATGATTCCGGACTGTGTGCCCGCAGTGATGCAGAGCCTCGAGATACTGGCTTTGGAAATACAGCGTATGCCCAAGGACCCCAATCTAACCTTCGGCAATACACATGACTACCCGTATTACTCGGTATGTACCACATCGACACACGACATGGGTGGCATACGCGTATGGTGGGAAGAAGACCGCGAAAAAACACAACGGTACTTCAACGAAGTACTGCAACAAGGAGGCACAGCCCCATATTTTGCCGAACCATGGATATGCGATGCCATCATCGACTTGCATCTCAAGTCACCGTCAATGCTGTGCATACTGCCACTGCAAGATTACTTGGCTATGGACGGAAAACTACGTCGCGAAAACCCCGCGGACGAAATTATAAACGTCCCGGCCAACCCACGCCACTACTGGCGTTACCGTATGCACCTCAATATGGAGAACCTCATAAAGGCCGACGACTTCAACAATAAGTTGCGCGACATGATCGATAACGCCGGACGCTGACCCGAGAAGCCACGGCCAATACGCACAACATGACCATAGACGCCGAAGACCTGCGGGCTCAGTGCCTGAAGATGCGATACAGCCGACGACTTGTCGAGCCCGAAGTATTCCCCTCCGAACAGGAGTGGGAATACATCACCGGGCGCGCCATGACGGGCATAGGCTCAAGCCTCTACCGCAAGTATCTGGTATCATGGAGCCTGCCTGAGGACGAGCGCACAGACATCCACTGCAGCGCGCTGCAATGGTTTCCGCAATACATTGCAACCGTACCGCGCGACTACGCTCTGGGGGTTGTCTATGGCGACATATCATCCTGTCCACAAGCCACCCTTGCCGTAATATATAAGGCCAGACTATTCGATGCCGATATGTTGCGCGATGTGCTGCACTCCACCGAGCCGCTGTCGCCCCCACTTCCTCAAGGTTATTACCCGCTGACATTCATCGTCGAATGTTTGGACGCATACCAACCCGAGTACACCAACGATACCCTTGAGTCGATGCGCGAGCTATATCGCGACATCACCGACCCCGAGCCACTGGGACGCATCACCGACAGCCGCGCAATCTTCGGCGGCGGCACCAAGTACGAGTGTCCGCAAGGGCACATCAACGATGCAGGCCAAGAATACTGCATCCAACCGGGTTGCGGCCTCAACATCTATGGACTACGCCAACGCCACGAGGCTCTCATCGCTGCCTTCGCCGAGCGCATAGATGCCCTTGCCGCCCTCCTTGCCCACTGACAGCGCCGCCCGTATTTCCTGCCCTCAATCAAGTCAAATAGCTTAAAAATCTTTAACTCAACAAGTTCACTAAACATTATTGACCTACACAAAAAATAGTTTTTGCGTGTCCGGAAAATCTTACCTATCTTTGCAATAAGTCTTGACACACGCGCAAGGTGACGCAGAGCCGTCCCCACAAGCGTCTGTGCCAAAGACCGTACATTTTGATAAAAAAGCGTATATCTACGCTTGTTCTTGGCTGCCTGGAACGTCGAACACTCCAAATACCCGTCAAAGGACATAGCAACGATAGGCGTCACGGTATGTATTTACCATCCAAGGCACGCTCCGAGAGGGCTTTAATCTCTCGGAGCAGGTCTTGGACTACGTACATATATACAGCGTGGAGTCGGCGTTGTTTGCTCTTGGCGGATTGGCAAGTTCGACGGCCACAGGTAGCGGAGCGAGCAACGACACGGCTCCCGCTTTTTTTTATCCTAACAACCAACCACTTTTTGCTGCCATACGGAGCCTACGGCACTCACCGTGGACATTGTATGCCGTCTTCGCCACTTATAGACATACTTGAGAATGATCTCGACCCGCAGGTCCTTGCGCTATTGCTCAAGGATCATACGGCCAGTCGCGGTCTACCGGAGGGCGAACAACGGAATATCATCTGGGCTACAGATGATTACGCCGACTTAGGCGAGGGGTACGGTTATCATAACGAAATTCGGCCCGAACTGGTTGTCGGCGTCCACGGACGCGTCATACAGCCACGTGTACTCAAGTCGCGAGAAGCGCAGCAGAACCGTTCACGCGACAAGGCGGAAGTCTTCACCCCGGCATGGATATGCAATGTCCAAGTCAATCTTGTGGACAGCGCTTGGTTTGGCCGCGATGGTGTGTTCAATACCGAGAACGAGGACCGCACATGGACGGTAAACACCGATAAAGTGTCATTCCCTCAGGGCAAAACATGGATGGATTATGTACGCGATGTACGCCTCGAAATCACCTGTGGCGAAGCGCCATACCTGGTCAGCCGCTATGACACGGTATCGGGCGAAGCTATACCCATCGGCCGACGCATAGGCATCCTTGACCGCAAACTTCGCGTCATCGGCGAGAATACGGAGACCACCGGCGAGTGGCTCAAAGCTGCCGCCGTTGCCTTCCAAAGCGTCTACGGCTATGACTGGCAAGGGGATAATGTCGTCCTCGCCCGCGAGTCGCTGTTGTATTCTTTCATCGATTATTATCGCGACAAGTTCGGCAAGGAGCCTTTGAAGCGGTCTTTGCTACAAATCGCGTATATTGTTTCGTGGAATATCTGGCAAATGGACGGTCTCAAATGCGTCATTCCCGACACCTGCGGACAGCCTACAGTCGAGCACAGCCTTTTCGGCGACGAGGTCGTACAGCACCCGTGCGAGGGATGCCGCACCGGCGACATCCACCGTCACAACGGAATATATTGCCTGATACGCGACTGGCGCAAGAAACCTCGCGATCGCCAGGTCGAGCCTTTTGTGAACTCAATATCTAAATGACTGCTATACCATGCTCTTCGATTCAACACTCAAGCCCAAACTAATCTATGTCTTCCGCATCAACGATACAGCACATGCCGGATGCCTGAAAATAGGCGAAGCGACACTGCCTGACGGCAGCGATTTCGGCGGATTTTCACCCTGTTCGCATGCTTTGAATCAGGCTGCAAAAAAACGCATCAACCAATACACCCGTACCGCCGGTATAAGCTACGAATTATTGTATACCGAAGTGACGTTGTATTTTGGCGGAGGTACAGTTAAGTCTTTCAACGACAAGGCAGTACACGAGGTGTTGCTGCGCAGCGGTGTCTGTCGGCGGACTAATGCCGGATGGGGCAGCGAGTGGTTCGAAACCGACCTTGAAACAGTAAAGAACGCCATCAAGGCGGTCAAAGAGGGGCGAAAGTCTCTAACCGGAACAGAAAAATCAGGGATACACGACCCCATCATACCCCGTCCCGAGCAATTGGACGCCATTGACAAGACCAAGAAGCAGTTCCGCCGGAGCAATCAGATGCTGTGGAATGCCAAGATGCGCTTTGGCAAGACATATTCCGCATTGCGTTTGGTCAAGGAAATGGAGTTCCATCGTACGCTCATACTCACGCACCGCCCCGTGGTAGATGATAGTTGGTTCAAAGACTTCACCGAAAATGTATTCTATGACCGCAAGGATTATGCCTACGGCTCACGCGACAAAGGCGAATCGTTTGCATTGCTCGAAGCGCGTGCCCAAAGCGAGGCACTGCATTACGTGTACTTTGCCTCGATGCAAGACTTGCGCGGCTCGGAACAAGTCGGCGGCAAGTTTGACAAGAACAACGAGATATTCTCCACACGCTGGAATTTGCTGATAGTGGACGAGGCGCATGAGGGCACACAGACCGAGCTGGGACAGAGCGTAATACACGAGCTGATCAAGGACGACACCAAGGTGCTGTCGCTGTCAGGCACGCCTTTCAACCTCTTTGACGAATACAAGGAGAACGAGGTATATACTTGGGATTACGTGATGGAACAAAAGGCCAAGGCCGAATGGGATTTGGAGCATTTCGGCGACCCGAATCCTTATGAAGGACTGCCTACTATGAACATATACACCTACGACCTCGGACGACTGCTCAAGGAGTATATCGACGAGGACGTGGCTTTCAATTTCCGCGAGTTTTTCCGCGTCAATGACTCGGGCGAATTTGTACACCGCAAAGACGTTGCGGCTTTTTTGGACTTGCTGTGCCGCAAGGACAATGACACGGATAGCGCCTACCCTTTCGCCACGGACGAGTATCGTAACAATTTCCGCCATACACTATGGATGATTCCGGGCGTAAAATCGGCTCTGGCTTTGCAGCGTATGCTGGAACGGCATCCCGTCTTCCAGCACTTTCAGATAGTGAACGTAGCCGGCGAGGGCGACCCTACGGAGGAGGAAAACGCGGAGGCGCTGGCCCGGCTGCGCTCGAAAATCGGCGACAATCCGGACGAGACACGCACCATCACCCTGTCGTGCGGACGCCTGACCACCGGCGTCACCGTCCGCGAATGGACGGCTGTGCTTATGCTGTCAGGATCGCTGAATACGGCGGCTGCCGGATATATGCAGACTATCTTCCGCGTACAATCGCCGGCGACTATCAACGGCCGCGTCAAGGAGAACTGCTATGTCTTTGACTTCGCGCCGGACCGCACGCTCAAGGTGCTGGCCGAAACAGCGAAGATTTCGACCAAGGCGGGCAAGACGTCCTCGGACGACCGCACGGCCATGGCGGAGTTCCTGAATTTCTGCCCGGTCATAGGTATTGAGGGGTCACGGATGCACAAGTTCGATGTGGACACGATGCTGCGCCAGCTCAAGAAGGTGTATATCGAGCGAGTAGTCGCCAACGGCTTCGAGGACGGGTACCTGTACAACGACGAGCTGCTGAAACTGGGAGAGGTTGAGATCAATGAATTCGAGGATCTCAAGAAGACTATAGGCTCTACCAAGGCCATGCCGCGCACCAAGTCGGTGGATATCAACAACCAGGGTCTCACCAACGAGGAATACAGCGAATTGGAGGACCTGGAGAAACGCAACCGCTCCCAAAAGGATAAAGCCGAACTGACCGAGGAGCAAAAACGGCGTCTCGAGGAACTGAAAAAACGCAAGAAGAACCGCGAAAATGCCATATCTATCCTGCGCGGTATCTCGATACGTATGCCGCTGATGATATACGGCGCGGACATCGAGGACGACGAGGAAATCACCATCGACAATTTCGCCTCGAAGATTGACCCGCAGTCGTGGGAGGAGTTTATGCCGCGCGGCGTGTCCAAGCAGCAGTTCAACGCCTTCCGCAAGTACTATGACCCGGACATCTTTGCGGCCGCAGCCAAGCGCATACGCGAGATGACTCGCAACGCCGACCGACTGTCCATAGAGCAGCGTATCGAGCGTATCACGCAGATATTTGCCACGTTCCGCAACCCGGACAAGGAGACGGTGCTGACGCCATGGCGCGTAGTCAATATGCACATGTCGGACACCTTGGGCGGCTATGCCTTTTATGACGAGGAGTTCAAGACACCGCTGTCGGAGCCGCGCTTCGTGGACCGTGGCAAGGTGACGGCGGAGGTCTTCAACCCACAGACGCATATCCTGGAAATCAATTCGAAGACGGGTCTATATCCGCTATACGTGGCCTACTCGGTATACCGCGCACGTCTGCGCGAGCTGCTCACTTCGCCCGAATCGGTCGAGGACGAATGGGCCGTCTGGGCCAAAGCTGTCAGCGAGAATGTCTTCATCGTCTGCAAAACACCAATGGCGAAAAGTATAACACGAAGGACTCTTATTGGTTTTCGACATATAAAAGTAAACACTCGTTATTTCGAAGACCTCATAAATCAAATCAAGAATAAGTCTAATAACTTTAACCTAAAGGTCAATAGTGGAAACTATTGGAATATATCACCGAATGTTTCTATGAACTTTAATGCAATCGTTGGCAATCCTCCATATCAGTTAACAACAGCGAAACAGGAATCAAATAATGGGCAAAAAACAGTCACAAACATATTCCAATATTTTCAGTTAATATCTGATGATTTGGCCAAATATACATCCATGATATATCCAGGCAAACGCTGGATACATCGTTCCGGTAAAGGTCTTGAACAATTTGGCTATAACCAAATTAATGATGTTAAGCTGTCATTATTAGAGTTCTTTCCTGATTCCACTGATTTATTTAAGAATGTCGGAATTGCTGATGGGTTATCAATCGTATTCAAAGATAAAAGCAAAAGAACGGCTGGCTTCGATTACGTCTATTCTATTCATGGTCATAAAATGTTTCGACACATTGATGCGCCAGGAGATGAATTAGTAACCCTAGATCCATCCGATGCAGAAATCACAAACTGTATTACTCATGGTATCATAAAATACAAGTTTAGTTATCTTGCAGACAGCATATTTCCTCGTAATCTATTTTCTATTGAGAGTAGTTTTGTAGAAGAGAACCCAACCTTGGTCCGAGAATATAACATCGGAGATACGTTTGATAAAGATTCTGAGATAAAACTTTTCACTAACGACAAAGCAGGTAAAGCGGGCAGAGCACGATGGTATATAGCTAAAAAAGAAATAATAAAGACTAATGCAAACTTACTACCTTATTGGAAGGTCGTCGTATCAAGTGCAAACGCAGGAGGACAAAAACGAAGCAACCAAATTGCTATAGTAGACAATTATAGCGCATTTGGTCGTTCAAGGGTTGCATTAAAAGTGTTTAAGACAAAAAGAGAAGCAGAGAATTTCTATAAATACGCAACATCTGATTTCATTAGATACACTTTCTTACTAACGGACGAATCACTCACATCATTAGCAAAACAAGTCCCCGACATCATTGATTATACAGATAACAACGCGTACATAAACTTCTCTGAGGACATATCTACGCAGCTATACAATCTGTTTGATATAAGTACTCACACTCAGAAGCAGATCAAAGACACGATTAGCGACAAAGAAGCAAAGTAATAACGTAGAGTATATTGATTATGAGATTACTCGTATTAGGAAACGGCTTTGATTTGGCACTCGGTTATCCAACATCTTATGATGATTTTGCAAACGCAGAATTAATTTCTCCTGTTCAAGAACTTGATTTTACCTGCAATTTTTGGCCATTCAAAGAACCTGACAATGGACCATATAGAGACCATTCTTTACACTCCCATATGTACAACTACGCAATTAAACATACGGATCGCGATGGCAGAATTCGCTGGGTAGACATAGAAATGCAATTGTATTCATATGCAAGAACGAAAATAGGCTCTACTATTGATCCAGGCCTCGTCCAAGAGGATAAAGAAAGTTTTCAGAAACTACGCAGGTATTTGAATCGATGGATTTCGCGGGCTTTTAATGGCGAATGGAAAAATGATAGAGAATGTACAACCATTCGAGACTTTATAAAGGCAATTACAGACAATGGCTGTTCTATTATATGGTCGTTCAATTACACAAACACACGAGAAGAATTAAGTACTTTTGGGGAGTACAACAACCCGATGTATCCGAGGATATATAACATTCACGGCACTTGCACAAATAGTAGTAATCCCAATATAATCGTTGGTATTCATGAAGACTTACAAATACCACACGAATATCAATTTTTATTTAAGAGCAACTATACCGCCAATCATATTTCTTTCCTGCAAGACTTAACTACCGCTAACGAAGTTATAATTTACGGACATTCAATTGGGATAACCGATTCAGACTATTTCTCTCCATATTTTGGATTTATAAAGAACATTCGCATACCCGATAAGTCAAAACGATTTACAATTATAACAAAAGGGGTAAACGCCGTAGAGCAAATTCTGTCAAATATTCGAGAACACATAAAGATTTCAACATTAAAATCTCAGATCGACTTCTCAATAATCGACATATCTAAGGTCTGTGAACCCGGAATCGATTTGGATTTATACACCAATTTACTTAAACGTCTCCGAAATGGGTGATGTGCAAATGGCTCTCCATCACAAATATTGCAGTCTTAATTCCCTCTGATACAATTAGATTCAATGATTACTAGTGTCCCTACATTTTTTATCATAGTCTTGTTCCCAAATACATTGTCAAAATATTGTTAACCCTCAGCTTTTTTGCATACTCGTGCAAAAGCGAGATATTGCGGTTCTCCCTTTTGAGATAGTTGTCTATCACCTCACCGCACACATCAAGCCCTATCTTGTTTCGGTACTTTACAGCATCACAGACCGTTCGCTCCATATCTGTAATGAGTACATCATAGCCAGATATACTCTTTTTGATTATACCAAACTCCAAATTCTCTTTTTTCCAATAATAGAGGTCAATAGGAGGATATTCCGGCAAACGCACCTTTCGCTTGGCTTCAATGGCTATGCAAGTAGCGTAAGGCACTTGTGTAAAGAGTCCATAATGAGCAAAAGCACTATACAGGCAAAGCGCCCCATGCGGAACTATACGCTCAACATCTATCATATTGTCAGCCAAAGCAGATTCTTGTGCATATACGCCCTTGCGTATACGCAGCAACGCGCCACTCTTTGCCGCACGGCGAAGTTGTTCATACTCACCTCGACTTCTCATATCGCCGGTGGATATAAACCCTCCCCATGCTTGATTTGTACTGATGTTTATTCTTTTTTTCAAGCCAAAACTCATGTTGTTTTTGCAAAGGTACACTGATTAATCGAAACCATCAACAATTTCGCGTAAAAAGTTACGGAGAAAGCAAGTATTCTCCGTAGTTTTTTACATCTACAGTGAAAAGAGATGCAAATCGCCGCAAATTTGCGGTGCAAATTTGGATTTTTCGCCGCAAAGGGATAATTTTGCAGTATGAAAAACGACCGAACACCGACAAGATATATTTGGCAATTAGACGATTGGCCGAATTTCAGGTGGAATTCTGACCTACTGATAGAGCCACTGAGCCGTCTAAGCCTCCTGCATGGCGAATTGACCGGGCAAATGTCACTGCTCGAATTTGACCGCAAAAACGAAACACAACTCACCGCCCTTGCCGAAGACTTGCTCAACTCATCGGCAATAGAGGGCGTAATGCTCAACGCCGAGTCCGTACGCAGTTCCATAGCACGACACTTAGGCCTCGAAGACGATGGGCTGCTGCACGAAGATCATTATGTCGAAGGACTCGTGAATGTAATGATGGACGCAGTGAAAAACGCCGAAGCACCACTATCAAAAGAACGGCTTTTCGGATGGCACTCCGCCCTATTCCCCTACGGAAGAAGCGGCGGTATCAGCATCACTGTAGCCGACTGGCGTAAAGGCGAGGAAGCGATGCAAGTTGTCTCCGGGGCATTAGGACATGAACGTGTTCATTATATTGCTCCGCCTTCCGATTCTGTGCCGACAGAAATGAGCCGCTTCATTACGTGGTGCAACGACACTGACTGTCCTTTATTTATCAAGGCGGCAATCGCTCACCTGTGGTTTGTATCCATACATCCATTCGATGACGGCAATGGCCGTATCAGCCGAACCATCGCCGATATGTTTTTGTCGCGGTTAGACGGAAGTGGCAGATATTACAGCATGTCAGCGCAAATCAATTGCGAAAAGAGCAAATACTATTCGGCGTTGGAAGAAACTCAAAAAGGCACCCTCGATGTGACACAGTGGCTCCTGTGGTTCTTCTCATGCCTGGAAAGAGCAATAAACCATACACTCAGTGTCACCGCTCTAACTATGGAAAAAGCTCGATACTGGGAACGATACCGAGATATTGAAGTCAACGAACGGCAGCGCAAAGTCATCAATAGACTATGGGATGGTTTCGAAGGCAAACTTACCACTTCAAAATGGGCCAAGATATGCCACTGCTCGCAAGATACGGCCTTACGAGACATTAATGACCTGATATCAAAACACATGCTCAAGGATAGCGGCCAGAAGGGCCGCGCCGCACACTATATGCTTCCATGACCGCAGAAACACGTTGTGTATTACTGTCAGCGTCCGCAACCTGCGGCCGGGTCAATACATATAATATCACCGGAGACGGCCGCAACGAATGAAGCGAGGCTACACGCCCGACTTGCCCGCCCTTGCCCGACTTATACCGCCTGAAATGCGGTAGTCTATAAAAAATTTGCAAAGAAGAATTTTTTATGTTAATTTTGGGGTCAAATGTTAAAACAGACGTCCGGCAGGGACAATAAAACAATTATCCATGCCGTTTGTTAAAAAAATATAGGTCATTAGGACTTGCGCACTATCGGCCACAGGCATTTGCCCGATTACGACCGGCCGCGCTGTCAAGGCATTGCAGCCGATTAAAACCGCGCCGCCCGACCTATGTCAGAGATTACGACGTACTGCTTTTTGGCACAGACACTGAAAGAGACTATGAAGAAGAAGACAATATGGCTTTTGACAATACTTATGGCACTGACATTCATGGGATTGTTGGTGATGCAGATAGTATATGTCCGCAACATGGCCCGCATGCGCTTCGACCAGTTCACCGAAGCGGCCAAGCAAAGTCTGCACTCGGTATCGGTACGCCTGGCTCACGATGAGACGCGCTACTTCCTCGAAGAAGAAGTTGACTCGATAGAATCGACATCAATATATGCACAATACCTCGGCGACCCCACTCCACGGTTGGGCGGCATACGCTTCACACTCTCGACCACTTCCGGCCTTCAGGCCGACTTGACCATCAAGGGTAATGCCAACGAGATTACTAACTTGCAGACCGACAACCGTCTTTTTGGCGGCAACCATTATCAGGGCTCGCGTGCCTCCTTCCACGACCAGTACCTGATGCAGAAGAACATGATAGACGATGTCATACTCGACATCATCTCCCAAGCCTCCAGTAAGCCCATAGTGCAACGCGCCGACTCGACACGCGTGCGCCGCTATCTGCGCGAAGAACTGGATACCATGGGATTGCACGACCTGCCATTCGCCTTTGCTGTGGTCAACAAGTCCGGTGTACCGGCATACGCGACCGAGGGCTTTGACAACTCGTGCGTCAACGACAACAATATGTTCACGCAAATCCTCTTTCCGCACGACCCGGCCGACAAGCACTACTTCCTGCGTGTCTACTTCCCCACAAAGAAGGATTATGTGTATTCGTCCATAGCCTTTATGGTACCGACATTTGCACTGACACTGATACTACTGCTGATATTTGTCTTCACCATCATCACCGCCTTCCGCCAAAAGAAGCTCTCGGAAATGAAGAACGACTTTATCAACAATATGACCCACGAGTTCAAGACGCCCGTATCATCCATATCTCTGGCGGCGCAAATGCTCAACGACCAAAGCGTGCGCAAGTCGCCGTCAATGCTCCAGCAGATTTCGTCAGTAATCTCGGACGAGACCAAACGCCTGCGCTTCCAGATCGAGAAGGTGCTGCAGATGTCCATGTTCGAAGGCACCAAGGCCACTCTCAAACTCAGCGAAGTAGATGTCAACCTGGTACTATACAACGTCATCAACACCTTCAAGCTAAAGGCCGAACGCCTGGGCGGCAGCATCGAATCACACCTCGATGCCATGGACGCCCTTGTCGAGGTGGACGAAATGCATTTTACCAATGTCATCTTCAATCTGCTGGATAATGCCGTCAAATACTCGCGCGAGGACACCCCGCTGCTGCTCAAGGTTGGAACTCGCGACCTCAGCGGCGAAAGGCTCGAAATCACCATAGCCGACAATGGCATTGGGATATCCAAAGAACACCAGAAACGCATCTTCGAAAAATTCTACCGCGTACCCACAGGCAACCTACACGATGTCAAAGGCTTCGGCCTTGGCCTGGCTTACGTAAAAAAGATGATCTCGGAGCTCGGAGGCGAAATTACCCTCGAGAGCCAAGTCAACGTAGGAACAAAATTCATAATAATACTCCCATTAATAAAAAACTGATACAACTATGGACGAACGTACACGCATCCTTCTCTGCGAAGACGACGAAAGCCTCGGTATGCTTCTCAGAGAATACCTACAACAAAAAGGTTTCAGTGCCGACCTCTTCGCCGACGGCGAGAGCGGATACAAAGCCTTTCTTAAAGGCAAATACGACATTTGCGTCCTTGACGTAATGATGCCAAAGAAAGACGGTTTCGCCCTCGCGCAAGAAATCCGCAGCGTCAACTCCGAAGTACCCATCATCTTCCTGACTGCCAAGTCGCTCAAGGAAGACATCCTTGAGGGCTTCAAAATAGGCGCCGACGACTATATCACCAAGCCTTTCTCGATGGAAGAACTCGTATTCCGCCTCGAAGCCATCCTGCGCCGCGTCAAGGGCAAAAAAGGCAAGGAAATCACCATGTACAAGATTGGAGACTTCACTTTTGACACCCAGAAACAGGTGCTGATGATACGCGATAAAGTCACCAAGCTCACCACCAAAGAAAGCGAGCTGCTGACACTGCTGTGCGCACACGTCAACGAAATTCTGGAACGCAATTATGCGCTCAAGACCATCTGGATAGACGACAACTACTTCAACGCACGCTCCATGGACGTCTATATCACCAAGCTGCGCAAGCACCTTAAAGACGACCCATCCATCGAAATCATCAACATCCACGGCAAAGGCTACAAGCTCATAGCCCCCGAATCGGGCGACGCCTCCAAGCAATAAAGCTGTGAGGCAAAGACTACGGCGCATGCTCTGTGGCACCGACGGCAGCATCAGCCGCCACGGTGTCATGGTGCTTGCTTGTAGTTGCATCCACATCCCTAACTCGTCAAAACCTGTCCACGACAATACGACACACAGGTACCACAAGCGCATACGACAATGAAAGGCATAGTTCTGGCCGGAGGTTCCGGCACACGGCTGCACCCTATGACACGCGGCACATCCAAGCAATTGCTGCCCATATACGACAAACCCATGGTGTATTACCCGGTGAGCGCACTCATGCTGGCCGGCATACGAGACATTCTCGTCATCTCCACTCCGGAAGACCTGGGCTCGTTTCGCCGCCTGCTCGGCACGGGCGAAGAGCTGGGCGTACGCTTCAGCTACGCCGAACAGCCCCGACCCGAAGGTCTGGCACAAGCCTTAGTAATCGGCAGTGAGTTTTGCGCCGGTGACGATGTCTGCCTCGTCCTGGGAGACAATATATTCTATGGTCAGGGATTCAGTGGAATGATGCGCCGCGCCGTCGAAGACGCCGCACACGGATACGCCACGATATTCGGATATACCGTGCCCGATCCACGACGCTATGGCGTGGTCACCCTGGACGCAGATGGCATCCCGCTGCGCATTGTCGAAAAACCGACACAACCCGAAAGCGACAAAGCCGTTGTCGGCCTGTACTTCTATCCGGCAGACGCACCCGAAATTGCGGCACGAGTCAAGCCATCGGCACGCGGCGAGCTCGAAATCACAGCAGTCAACGAGGCGTATCTCAATGCTGGACGCCTGCGCGTCCAGTGCTTCGGCCGCGGATTTGCATGGTTGGATACAGGCACCGTAGACTCGCTGTTGGACGCATCCAACTTCGTAGCTGCCATCGAGAAACGTACCGACCTAAAGATTGCCGCACTCGAGGAAGTTGCCTTCCGCCGAGGATTTATCGATGCCGAGCAACTGCGCAATCTGGCGCAAAAGATGTCAAACACCGACTATGGCCAATACCTGCGGCGAATAGCCGATAACAGCTGATACTCAATTCGGCCACTATAACCATTTGCCTCGGCATAACGACCTACCGTACCCATGACCATAGAAGACAGCGCTATGACGCCACACCTTATCGAGATTCCGCGCATACCGGATGCACGCGGCAACCTATCCTTTATCCAACGCGGCATCCCCGGAGTCCCCTTTGACATATCACGCACATACTGGATATACGATGTGCCGGCCGATGCCGACAGACACGGACGCGCATTGCGAAACACTGCCGAGATTATTGTACCTTTGGCAGGCGCCTTCGATGTGACCCTCGATGACGGACACGGCGGCACGCGGCGCTACCACCTCGACCGTCCGTATCGCGGCTTGTATGTACCCCCCATGCGATGGAGGGTCATCGACAATTTCACAACCAATTCGGTGGCTTTTGTCCTGGCATCCACGATATACGATGAGACGGATTACATCTCGGACTACAACAACTTTGTACATGAGGCCATATGCTGCCAAGAGGCAAAGAAGGCATCCACGCCAAGCATCATCGAACAAGTGTACAATACCGAAGAATTTGCCCGAGAGACAGATATTCACCACACATCCTCGGTAGACAACTGCCGACTGATAGACCTGCCGCGACATGCTCACGCTCATGGATCGCTCACAGTGGCGCAGAACGACAGCGACAGCCCCATGGAAATACGTCGCGCCTTCTTCATTTATGATGTGCCGGCAGACACTGCTCGCGGCGGCCACTCCCACCACCATTCACAGCAAATGATTATCGCAGTAGGCGGCAGCTTCGATGTCACATTAGACGATGGCGCACAACGGCGCACATATACGCTCAATCGTCCCTATCGAGCACTGTTTGTTACTCCCGGTATATGGCGCACCATGGACAACTTTTCCAGCGGCAGCGTATGTCTGGTTCTGACTGATACAGAGTACAACGAGAGCGACTACGTACGCGACTATAACGAATTTCAACGTCTTACACGGGGCCCGAAACAATCGTAAAATCCCGAAAAAGCATAGGCAGCATCAAACTCGCATCCTATAACAATGGGAACAAAGCACCACATTCCATTCCTCGACCTCAAATCACTCGACACGCCCTATCGCGATGAGTTCAAGGCTGCCGTATGCGCCGTCATAGACAGCGGTCGATACATCGGAGGGCCCGAAGTGGAAAGCTTTGAGCACACCTTGGCCACAGCCACAGGCACACAATATGCCGTGGGCGTTTCCAACGGCTTGGATGCACTGCGCCTATCGCTTCGTGCAGCCATCGAGCTGGGATACATCCATCGAGGAGACGGCATCATAGTAGCGGCAAACACCTATATTGCATCCATACTGGCCATCACCGACAACGATTTACGACCGATATTGGTCGAACCGTCTCCCGACACCTACAACCTGGACACATCACTCATCAACGAAGCCATCGCACATGCCGCCGTACACGGCATCACCGTCTCGGCAATAATGCCCGTCCACCTATACGGCAGAACATGCTGGGACGCGGCACTCGCCAAGGCCGTTGAGCGCCACCGCTTGTTTGTCATTGAAGACAACGCCCAAGCCATAGGCGCACAGTCAGAGATTCCGGGAATATCCGGGACACATGTCACCGGAGGACTGGGGCACATCGGAGCCTTCAGCTTCTACCCGACCAAGAACATCGGTGCCATAGGAGATGCCGGAGCCGTAGTCACCAACGACGAACGCCTTGCACAGACCGTAAGGGCATTGGCCAATTACGGCAGCGACCGCCGTTACCACAACATCATTTGCGGCTACAATTGCCGTTTAGATACTATACAGGCCGCAATATTGTCGGTACGACTGAAATACCTCGGCGAAATCACTGCACAACGCCAAGCCAATGCCCGGGCACTGGACCATGCGCTGCTTAGCTGCGATACAATTATACGTCCCGAAATGCCGTCATACGCACCCTCACACGTATGGCACCAGTACGTGGTACGCGTAAAACCTCGACCCGACGACAGCGATGCATCACTGGACAAACGGCGTACACAGATGCGCCATGCTCTCGAGACATTAGCCGGGATAACCACAGACATACATTACGAAACTCCGCCACACCTCCAGCCCTGCTACGTCTCGACTTTGGAGCACGCTCCACTCACGCAGACCATAAGGCTGGCTGCCAGCGTATTCTCACTACCCATAGCTGCCGCACTTCCGCTCGAGAGCCTCAAAGTACTTGCCAAAGTACTCTCGCAGTGTTGACAAAAGGAAAGCCTTAATGACAATATCACGAAGTGGGCACCATCCAACCATAAGCAACACTCCGTATCATACCAAGCAATAAAAGGCAACCAAGACTGCATACTCTATTAACAGCCATACAGCCATACGACTATGCTCGTGCATTATATAAAAATGTGCGTTTTGCCGTTAGAGGGAAAATGCTTAACTTTGCAGTCTTGAAAATAATGAACAAATCATTTAACGGACAAAGTAACATGAGCTTAAACATCATCGTGCTTGCCAAGCAGGTGCCTGACACCCGCAACGTAGGCAAAGATGCCATGAAGGCTGACGGCACTATCAATCGTGCCGCACTGCCGGCCATCTTCAATCCCGAAGACCTCAACGCCCTCGAGCAAGCATTGCGACTCAAAGAGACACACCCCGGGTCGACCATCACCGTCCTCACAATGGGACTGCCACGTGCAGCCGAAGTGGTTCGCGAAGCCATATATCGCGGCGCCGATGGCGGCATAGTGCTCACCGACCGTGCCCTCGGCGGTGCCGACACACTGGCAACATCATACTCGCTGGCCCAGGCCGTCAAGAAAACCGGCAAATATGACATCATCCTCGGCGGACGCCAAGCCATCGATGGCGATACGGCGCAAGTGGGCCCGCAGATTGCCGAAAAACTCGGACTGCCCCAAGTGACCTATGCTGAAGAAATCATCGAAATAGCCAATGGACACGCCGTAATCAAGCGTCGTCTCGAAAACGGTGTCGAAACCGTCAAGACTCCCCTGCCCTGCGTTGTAACCGTCAACGGATCGGCTGCCGACTGCCGCCCGCGTAACGCACAACGCGTAATGCGCTACAAATATGCCGTATCGCCCAGCGAAAAGGCAACATTGTCCCCCGAACGTCAGGCCTTGGTAGATTCCCGTCCGCACCTCAACATCAAGGAATGGAGCGCAGCATACGTCGAAGCCGACCCCGAACAAATAGGCCTGCCCGGCTCACCCACAAAAGTGAAGAACGTAGAAAACGTGGTATTCACCGCCAAAGAGAGCCTCAGCATCAACGGCTCCGATGACACCGCCATCGAAAACCTCATCAAGGAACTCATTACTAACCACACCATCGGCTGACGCCCAACAATACACCTACGACTATGGCAGAAAAAGACCAAAACAACCTCATTGTCTACTGCGAATATGACGAAGGCCGCGTCGCCGACGTCTCTCTCGAACTGCTCACCAAAGGCCGCGTCCTTGCCGACCGACTTGGAGTGAAACTCGAAGCGCTCGTTTTGGGCGACAATCTCGACGGAATCGAAAACCAATTGTATCCCTACGGCGCCGACGTGGTATATAAAGTACAGGACAAACGCCTATACCCCTACACTTCAAACCCCCACGCCGCAGTGCTCATCAACCTCTTCCGCGAAATCACCCCGCAGATTTGCCTTATGGGTGCCACCTGCATAGGACGTGACCTCGGTCCTCGCGTTTCATCCTGCCTACACAGCGGACTTACTGCCGACTGCACGGCACTCGAAATCGGCGACCACCACGACCCCAAGACCAATAAGGATTACACCGACCTGCTGTACCAAATTCGTCCGGCCTTCGGCGGCAACATCGTGGCCACCATCGTCAACCCCGAACACCGTCCCCAAATGGCGACAGTGCGCGAAGGCGTGATGAAAAAAGAAGTACGCGACCCTAATTATAAAGGCGTGGTCATAGACCTTGACCCAAAGAAATACTTCAGCGACACCGATTGCGTAGTCGAAATTATCGACCGACACATCGAAAAATCCAAGATAAACATCAAGAACGCCCCCATCATTGTTGCCGGCGGATACGGCGTAGGCTCAAAGGAAAACTTTGACATGCTCTTCGAGCTGGCTCACGTCCTCGGCGCCGAAGTGGGTGCAAGCCGTGCCGCTGTGGATGCCGGTTTTACCGACCACGCACGCCAAATCGGCCAAACAGGTGTCACCGTTCGCCCAAAACTATACATCGCCGTGGGCATCTCCGGCCAAATCCAGCACATCGCCGGTATGCAAGAAAGCTCAATTATTATCTCCATCAACCCCGATGCAGACGCGCCTATCAATACCATAGCCGACTACGTCATCACAGGCGACATGGAGACCGTTGTGCCCAAGCTCATCAAATACTATAAAAAGAACTCCAAGTAACCGGTTACGCCCGGATGCAAGGATAAAGAAACTCAACTATACAGCAAACAACTAAGCCCCATGGCAAACTTCTATACAGACAATCCCGACCTGCGCCACCACTTGACACATCCCATGATGCGCAAGATTGTCGCTCTCAAAGAGCGCGACTACTCGCAGGCACAGCAATATGATTACGCTCCCGTAGACTACGACGACGCCATCGACAACTACGACCGCGTACTACAAATCGTAGGCGACCTCTGCGGCAACATCATCGCCGACAACGCCGCCGATGTAGACCACGACGGTCCCAGCGTCAGCAACGGCCGCGTAACCTACGCTCCCGGAACCATCCGCAACCTCGAGGCATGCCGACAAGCCGGACTTATGGGCATGGCCATGCCCCGACGTCTCGGCGGCCTCAACTTCCCCATTACCCCGTATATCATGGCAGCCGACATCGTCAGCCGTGCCGATACCGGGTTCGAAAACCTTTGGGGACTGCAAGACTGCGCCGAGACCCTATATGAATTTGGCAGCGAAGACCAAAAACAGCGCTTCATCCCCCGCGTTTGCGCCGGCGAAACCATGTCTATGGACCTTACCGAACCAGATGCAGGCAGCGACCTTCAGGCAGTAATGCTCAAAGCTACCAAAAAAGAGGATGGCACCTGGGTCCTCAATGGCGTCAAGCGCTTTATCACCAACGGCGACAGCGACATACACTTGGTACTGGCACGAAGCGAAGAAGGCACAACCGATGGCCGCGGTCTATCAATGTTCATCTATGACAAGCGCAACGGCGGAGTCAATGTACGCCGCATCGAAAACAAGATGGGCATCAAAGGATCGCCCACATGCGAACTGACGTACAAGAATGCCCCCGCCGAACTCTGCGGTGACACCCGAATGGGTCTTATCAAATACGTGATGGCCCTAATGAACGGAGCACGCCTCGGCATCGCAGCCCAAAGCGTCGGTGTAAGCGAACTTGCATACCGCGAGGCTTACAAATACGCCAACGAGCGCCGACAGTTTGGACACGCCATCATCGAGTTCCCCGCCGTCAGCGAAATCCTCTCGACAATGAAAGCCAAATTGGACGCATCGCGCAGCCTTCTATACGAAACCGCCCGCTACGTCGACCTCTACAAGGCTCTCGAAGACATAGCAAAAGAACGCCAACTCACGCCCGACGAACGCAAGGAGATGAAGCAATACAAGAAAATTGCCGATGCTCTCACTCCTATGGCCAAGGGTCTTTCAAGCGAATACTGCAACCAAAACGCTTACGACTGCATCCAAGTACACGGTGGGTCCGGCTTCATGAAAGACTATGCTTGCGAACGCCTCTACCGCGATGCACGCATTACCTCAATATATGAAGGCACCACACAACTACAAGTCGTTGCCGCCATCCGCCACGTGACCACCGGCACCTATCTCTCACTCATCCAAGGATATGATGCCGTGGAAGTAGACGCACGTCTGCAACCACTCAAGGACTCCCTGCGCACCCTCACCGAGCAGTACACCAAGGCAGTGGAAGCAGTATTAGCCGTGGGCCAACAGCCATACACCGACTTCATGGCTCGTCGACTTGTCGAAATGGCCGGAAACATCGTCATGGGTTACCTGATGCTACTGGACGCTCAACGCAACGCCGACTTCGACCGTACCGCCACCATCTACAACAAGATGGCACAAGCCGAAGTGGCTCGCCACGCCCGGTTCATCGACAACTTCAACGCCGACCAACTTGAATTATACAAAGCCTGATATCCAATCCCTATCTAAGACACTCAGACAGGGCTGAAGAGAAGACAAATAAGCCCGGAAGGACAGACCAAAAAGTCCATCCGGGCTTATTTTTTTCGCCCTTGTCCTAATATTTTTTTTCAAACTACGTTGACAAACAGACGAAAACAATATTTACGATTTGTAAGAATGACATCTTTTGAGTAATTTTGTACGCTCTTTGGCATTGGCCTCTACCAACGCCACCGCAACATTGGAAAAAACAAAAACAAGGGTTTAGCCCGCCAACATCTTAAATCCAAGATATGTCTATAACCAGACTTGCATCCGCAGCATGCGTTTGCGCCATCCTCCTCACGGGATGCAGCGCTCCCAAGAAAGTACCTTATCTCGTTGATGCCGAAACAATTCCTCGCGAATCTCTCGCAGCCGTCTCGACAGTAAAAGATCCGATATTTGTTCAGGGAGACCTGCTCAACATATGCATATACGCCTCAGACCCCACAGCCGTGGCTCAGTTCAACAAGGGCCAATACCTAACTCCGGAAGGAGCCATTTCCAAAACCAGTAATAATACCAACACCGCCGGCACAAACACTACCTCGCTGACAGACTACTATCTTGTGGACGCCGAGGGGAATATTGATTATCCGGTCATCGGACGAATACATATCGCCGGTAAAACAAAAGAACAACTTGCCCGCGAGATCAAGGATGCCATCTATCCCCGTTATATCAAAATCGAACCTACAATAGACATCCGCCTGATGAATTTCCGAGTCACCATCCTCGGTCAAGTCAAGAGTCCCGGTGTTTATCAGTCTGACAACGAGCGCATGAACATCCTCGAGGCATTAGCCAAAGCCGGAGACCTGGACATCCGCGGTGACCGTGAAAACGTCCTGCTGTATCGCACCAATGCCGACGGCACCCGCGAGGTTCATCGCCTCAACCTTCACGACAAGAGTCTGCTGCTGTCGCCATATTTCAACCTTCAGCAAAACGACTTCATATACATTACGCCCAACCGTTCGGCTGCGGCAAGCGCCTGGCAGATGCACCAAGGATGGACCACAGCCATATCTGTTGTATCCGGCTTAGCTTCCATAGCCGCACTTGTGATCGGAATTATAAATTTGAACAAGTGATACCCTCGACGTTATCATAAAAATAGCTACGATCAATAGGCATACACCTCATTTACAACAAGACATGTCACATACATCAGAGCCAAAAGACAACTTTGACATAGGCACAAACAAAAGTGCCGCCGGCAACACCCCTATTGTCAAGACCGAATCATTCGATCTTACGGGCTTGCTCTTAGACTACCTCAGCCACTGGGGTGTATTCCTGCTCAGCATCATAATTTGTGGCGCCGCCGCATATTACTACTGCAAGACACAAATCCCGACATACACGGTATCGGCCTCGATATATCTCAACGATGAGAACTCCTCTACCAAAAGCAATGCGGTCACCATGGGATCCGAGAACCCTATGGTCAACTTGAAGCAGTACATCGATGAAACCGAAATCGAGATCCTTAAGTCTCGAAACAATCTGATAAAAATTGTCGATTCGCTCAATCTCTCGTACTCGTACTATCGCGAAGGCAAACTACGTGACGTTCCCGTTTACCGCACCGCACCAATCGAAGTTTCGTTAGATTCACTAAGTCTCAAGCACTTATCAGCTCCTATAGAACTGACCATCAGTCCTGAAAACAATGGAATAGCGGTCAAAGCATCGACAAATGTCAATGACGAAGAGGAATGCATCGAAAAGTTATTTGCCAAGCTCCCCGGAAAAATTCAGATGGGTGCCGGGACCATCACTATATCGCGCTCACCTCTTGTATCTCAGCTTGACGGTGTTTACAAGGTCAAAATCGCCAATCCCTCGAGTGTTGCCGCCACTATTGCCAATTCACTGACCATCAATTTTGCCGACAACTCATACACAATTCTGCGCATACGTATCAACACCCCGCTTGTCGAGCAAGGCGTAGACATCATCAACACGCTACTGGCACTATACAATCAGCGCATTATCGAGGACAAAAACCGCTCGGCATTGCAAACCGAAGCGTTCATCATCGACCGCTTGGTCAACATAAACGACGAGCTACACGATGTTGAGGAAAAACTCAAGCGATACCGCGAAGAACACAACATCGCCAACATCGATGCACAGACAACGATGAACCTGACACAGCGTAGCTCCAGTGAGCAGCAAATATCACAAGTTGATGCCCAAATGTCAGTGCTCAACGACGTGGAACACCGCGTAAAACGCCAGGACAACTTTGAGATGCTGCCCACAGTATCCGACGACCCGGCCGTATCCGCCGCAATACAGAGCTACAACACCATGGTCAGCAACTACGACCATGCACTGCAAACCCAAACACGCGAAACCGGATATGTGCGCGAGCTCGAAAACAAACTCAACCAGCAAAAGTCGCAAATACTCGACAACATCGCCTCGGCACGTGGATCGCTACGCGCCACACGCCGCTCCATAGCATCACTGGACAGCCGCAGCGCCGGACAACTGGCAGCCCAACCATCCATAGACAAAGGATTACAAGAAATCTTCCGTGAACAGCAGGTGAAGGTAAACATCTACACATTCCTCCTGCAAAAACGCGAAGAAATAGCCCTGCAGAAAACACTTGCGACACCAACGGCACAACTTATAGACAACCCCTCAGGTTCCGGTCCAGTATCGCCCAAACATCTGACGATTCTTGCCATCGGTCTGCTTATAGGCTTCCTAATCCCTGCACTCATTATTCTGGCTCGTCGTATCATCAGCCCCAAATTCAAGGATCAAGTCGAATTGGAGCGTATGACGTCCGTGCCGGTCATCGGCGAAATATGCCATAGTGATGATAAAGAAAATATTGTCATCGGAGATCAAGTGGCCACCCCAATAGCCGAATTATTCAGACTGCTGCGCAACAACATCAGTTTCATACCGGGCGGTGCAGACAATAAGGTGATACTGCTTACTTCAGCCGTATCGGGCGAAGGAAAGACTTTCGTCTCGCTCAACCTGGCAATGACTTACGCGCTTACCGGCAAACGTGTTGTAGTACTTGGTCTTGACATTCGCCGCCCCGTATTGGCTCACCTCGTAGGCCTCCGTAACAGCCGCGGCATCACCACCTACCTTTCCGAGCAGGAAGACGACATCAATTCGCTGATATTCCCTACATCAAACAGCGAGAACTTGTTCGTTATGCCCGCCGGCCCGGTACCTCCAAACCCCAACGAATTGTTGCTGAGCAAGCGCATGGACACACTCATCGCATACCTACGTCAGCACTTCGATTACATCATCATGGATACGTCCCCCATCGGCATCATCTCAGATACATATATACTGATACCTCAATCGGATATCCAATTGTACGTGACACGAGCATCCTATTCGACCAAACGCAGCCTCAGAGTGCTACATAACGCCATAAACAATGGCCGCCTAAAACATCCGTACATAGTGCTGAACAATGTCAATATGACATCAAGTGCCTACAGCTATCGCCACTATGGATACTACGGATACTCGTCTCGTCACACCTATGGATACGGATACGGGTACGGATACAGCCGCGATGACAAAGGCAACGTTGTGGCTTCGCATCACCACCACAAACACAGCAAAAAATGCTGGTTTAAACGTTCTAAGAAATAACTACCACCTCCAAACGAAGAAGTTCCGGCCATCA
>OJAR01000099.1_pt1 | contig 31551 bp, 22 predicted proteins | sample 1589431 | NCBI WGS metagenome assembly OJAR01 (sample SAMN03283242) | human gut metagenome | biome: human-associated habitat; material: feces | host: Homo sapiens | place: Peru | collected 2012 | reverse complement strand
TTTGGTGGATGTGGGGGATAAACTTAGTGTTTTCAGTGGATATTCCTGGGGGATGTCAGTCCAGTCTTACGATTCTTGTGTTGATCATCATGCCGGACTTGTCGGTGACGAAAAGGTCGGTTTCAGAATTGTAAAGCGCGCTCTCGAAGAACCAATCCGCCAGATTGCAGACAATGCAGGTCTTGACGGTATCATTGCTGACAAGACACAGAACTACAAAGGCACCATCATCAAGGGCCTTATCATCATGACCGCCGGATATGCCCTGCTGGCTATCCCCATCCTGGCTACGACCGAAAACACCACCTGGCTGCTGACGCTGACATGCGTGGCCCTATTCCTGATTGCATTTGGCAACGGCCTCTTCAAAGGCAACCTCCAAGCCATCGTAGGCCAGCTATATGACAACCCGAAATACGCAGACAAGCGCGATTCAGGCTTCCAAATATTCTACGTATTCATCAACATCGGCGGCCTCATAGCGCCCTTCGTTGCCCCCTACCTGCGCGAATGGTGGCTTAGCGCCAACGACATGGTATACAACGCCAGCTTCCCCGAAATGTGCCACCAGGTGCTCGGCGGCAGCGCTGACAAACTCGCCGAAATCACCGACTTTGCCGCCAAAGTAGGATACAACGGCGTTGAATCACTCAAGGAATTCTGCGGCCAATACCTCGATGTTTTCAACTCGGGCATCCACTTCTCATTCATAGCCTCCGTGGCTGCAATGCTCATCTCCCTAACCATATTCCTAACCACCAAGAAAGGCCTGCCCAACCCCGCCAAGAAAGAAACTGCCGCCGCAGTCAAGTATACCCAAGCCGAAAAGGCTGCCATGGCCAAGGAATTGAAACAACGCATGTACGCCCTCTTCGCCGTACTCGGCATCGCCGTATTCTTCTGGTTCTCGTTCCATCAAAACGGAACTTCAATGTCACTTTTCGCACGCGACTTCGTCGACTCCTCCGCAGTAGCCCCCGAAATATGGCAAGCAGTCAACCCGTTCTTCGTAATCGTGCTCACACCAATAATCATGGTCATATTCTCAGCCCTCGCACGCAAAGGACGCCAGATTTCGACACCGCGCAAAATCGCTTACGGTATGGGAATTGCCGCCATCGCATACCTGTTCCTGACCATATTCTCTCTGATAATGGACTATCCCTCCGGAACAGCTTTCCGCGATATGATCACATCCAACGCCGACGTAGTCAAAGCCGGATGGTGGGTACTGATAGTCTACTACTTCTTCATGACCGTAGCCGAATTGTTTATTTCGCCGCTGGGATTGTCTTTTGTCTCCAAAGTCGCTCCCAAGAACCTCCAAGGTCTATGCCAAGGTCTATGGCTCGGCGCCACCGCCGTTGGCAACCTGCTATTGTGGATAGGCCCGCTGATTTACAACAATGCTCCCATTTGGGTGGCATGGACCGTGTTCCTTGCTGTATGCCTAATCTCTATGGGCACAATGCTCGCTATGGTCAAGTGGCTTGAACGCGTCACACAAGACAAACCTGCCGTTAAGACAGCACCTTCACTTGAAGACAACGTAGAAGACGAAATCTAACCATTACATTTCGTCACACACAAAAAACGCTTCGTTGCATACCGCTTCGAAGCGTTTTTTGTGTGCGTATATATCTATGACACAACCCATTCTGATACCGCACAAGTGACCACCTACGCCGAAACACTACGCCGAAACAGACACGACCGCATACAATATCAAAAAAAAAACGCTAACTTCGCGGCTGCATAACGATGCGAGGCTACGCATCGTCATACAATATCATATCTATCCTCACTCATCGTATGAATTCCGACACACACAAACGCATTACAGCTCTCGGATTACTTGTCACCATAGGCATAGTTTTCGGCGACATCGGCACATCTCCGCTATATGTCATGAGAGCCGTTATCGGCGCCACCCCGAACTTTGACGCCGACTATATCATCGGGGCGGTGTCGTGCGTCATTTGGACGCTAACGCTGCAAACAACACTGAAATACGTCATTATTGCCTTACGTGCCGACAACAACGGCGAGGGTGGCATCCTGTCGCTGTTTGCGCTACTACGCAAAATGCCGCGCCGATGGCTATATATCGTTGCAGCCGCCGGCGCAGCCGCTCTTATCGCCGACGGGGTCATCACTCCGGCCATCACTGTCACCTCAGCCATCGAAGGACTCAACGTCGTCTTCGGCAACAACGTCCCGACGCTCCCGATTGTACTGGTTATCATCGCTTTGCTCTTCGCAGCCCAACAGCTCGGCACAGGTCGCATCGGACGTTTTTTCGGTCCGTTTATGCTGGCCTGGTTCGTTATGCTTGCCGTATTGGGAATATGCCGCTTACCCATGGCTTGGCAAATCCTTAGCGCTTTCAACCCATATTATGCAATACACCTGCTATGGACCAGCCCGGAGTGGTTTGTCATCGTTGGCGCCATATTTCTTTGTACCACCGGAGCCGAAGCTCTATACTCCGACCTGGGACACTGCGGCCGCCGCAACATCACCATAACATGGTGCTTTGTCAAAGCCTCGCTTATACTCAACTACATGGGCCAAGGAGCATGGTTGATAGCCCAAAGCGAGAATGGAAGCGTCTCCGTCAACCCTTTTTACAGCATCATGCCCTCTTGGATGGTTCCCCTTGGAATTGCCATGGCAACAGGTGCCGCCGTCATTGCCAGTCAAGCTCTCATCTCGGGCGCCTTTACAATGTTCTCCGAAGCCGTCAACCTCAACTTTTGGCCATCGCTACGCATTAAGTATCCCGGCGCTGCAAAGGGACAGCCATATATTCCTATGGTAAATATGGCCTTATTTATAGGCTGTATCATGACACTGCTCGTGTTCCGAAATTCTTCCGCCATGGAAGCCGCCTACGGACTCGCCATCACCATTACAATGCTGATGACCACTGCATTAATGACGTTATACCTGCGCCGACATTTGCCGTCATGGGCCTGCATTTCTTTCGCGGTATTCTTCGGGACAATCGAATGTCTTTTCCTCGTAGGCAACCTCTCTAAATTTGAGCACGGAGGATGGTATACAATGCTCATCGCCTGCGTCATTGCCTTGATTATGGCTGTATGGCACGCATCGACGCGTATGCGCTCACGATACATCGAGTATATAAACACCGCCGACAAGTTGCCAATCATCAACGACATACATCAAGACAATGCAATCCCGATGTTTGCATCTAATGTTGTCTACTTTTCGCGCAGCTCCGACCCCGGCCAACTCGAAGACAAATTGCTGTACTCCATCATCAACCGACACCCTAAACGAGCCGACCATTACTGGCTTATACATATCGAGCGTTGCGACACTCCCCATCGGCTGGAATATGACATTACCGAACTCATACCAGGTACAATGTTTTTTGTCAAAATGTACCTCGGATTTCATACCGATGCACGCATCAATGTCTACCTGCGCCAAATCATCGAAGACATGGTGGCTCAAAACAAGATTTCCATCACTTCATCTTACCCGTCGCTCAATGCACACGGCATCGCAGGCGATTTCATATTCGTCGAACTGCATCGCGTATTCTCCACTTCGTCCGACTGCAAGCCTTCAGACCGAAGACTTATGATATGGCACGAACGCCTGCGCCGCCTCGGTGTCGATGACTGCACCGCTATGGGGTTGGACACATCATCGGTGGTAGTGGAGACAGTCCCTCTCATTATTTCAAGCTATAAACCGCGACGCATCACGCGCATAGCTCATAACGACTGACGCCGGAAGCAACCCTGAGCAACAATAGCAATATTGAAATCAACAACTAACATTAGTTAATTCAACAATAATAATAGTTAATATTTCATAATATCATTTTACAAATTTTAATCAAATAGAAAAATGCCGTACTTTTGCACGTGTGTTTTTCATAGTATTAGATTAAGATAAAGGTTTAAGGAAAAGAGTTGTCGCGAGATAGCTCTTTTCTAATTTTTGAAAAGAAACGACTGCATCCGGCCGACACCTTTGCAGCCGATTATGCGCACACATCACCGCTCCATATATAAGCCAAAGCCATTCTCTTCCTTATTATTTGATGATTTGGACAAGCAAAAACACAGCTTTCGGTTTTGCCGTATCGCGGAAAATGCTTACTTTTGGGCTGTGGATATGGCCGAGCCGAAATGTCGCCCGTAGATGCAAGCATCCATCGCAAATCAACGGCTAAAGCCATGGTCCGAACCAACGACATACGCCGTCATAATGATACGCTTGACGCTCGAACACGACACTCCGCGACGCGCATCTTTCTATTTGGCAATGGAAAGATGGGTAGCAGCCAACCTCCCCGCAGGCGAGGACTACATCTTTACATGGGTCATCGCTCCTACCGTAGTCGTAGGACGCAACCAAGACCTTGACAGCGAAGTAAATATTGAGTGTTGCCGGCGACTCGGCATAGACATCTGCCGCCGCCATAGCGGTGGCGGAGCAATATACGCGGACACCCACAACATCATGGTCAGCTACATCGCCGATGCACGGGACACTTCCGTGCCGGAGGCCTTTGCACGCTACACCGATGACATCTGTGCACGCCTGCACTCGCTAGGCATAGATGCTGTCGGCTCGGGGCGCAACGATGTGTGCGTCGACTCACGCAAAGTATCCGGCGGCGCATTTTACGACCTGGGTGACAGATACGTGGCACACAGCACAATGCTATGGGATACGGACACAGACACCATGCGTCGGGTACTGACTCCACCGGCCGAAAAATTGCAACGCCACGGCGTAGCATCGGTAGCATCGCGCGTAGCCGGACTACGCACTTTATACCCGGACTTAGCCTTTGACCACCTGCGTGCCGCACTGGATGCGCCCGGCCCCGGCGGCAAAGTTCGCATAATCTCCGATGACGAAGCCGACCAAATCGAGCAAATCCGCCAAAGGCTGTACACCGACGAGTGGACATTTCGCAAACCGCACTAAGCACTCGGACTTGCATTAGACAAACCTCCGCGACAAAAACAGACGACAAAAACAATCGAAAACAACATAACACCCGCAACCCCATGGAAAGCGAAAAAACCAAAACCACCTGCCTCAATGCGGCACACCGCGCCTTAGGCGCCGAAATGGTACCCTTCGGAGGATTTGACATGCCATTATATTATACCGATATCGAAAGCGAGCACCGTGCAGTACGCACAGCCTGTGGCGTATTCGATGTATCACATATGGGCGAAGTCATGGTCTCGGGCGAAGATGCCATGCGATTTGTCAACCACATCTTCACCGGCGATGTCAGCACCCTTGCCGTGGGCGATGTCGTATACGGCATGATGCTACATAACAACGGCGGCACAGTGGACGACCTCCTGGTATACCGCATAGGAGCCGAAGCATACCTGCTGGTTATCAACGCCTCCAACATCGACAAGGACGTGGCGCACATACGCGCCCAAGCCGCTGAATTCTCCGGCGTACGCATCGAGGACATCAGCGACACCACTGCGCAGCTGGCCGTGCAAGGACCTGATAGTCCGCGCATAATGGCCCAAGTACTCGACTTGGCCGAAGCTAACGATCTGCACTTCTACACCTGCCGCGAATTTCATCGTAACGGGCACGAAATCCTGGTAAGCCGCACCGGATACACCGGAGAAGATGGCTTCGAAATATACGGACCGCAAGACGCCATCATCGAGATGTGGAATCGCCTTGTCGCGGCCGGCGTAACTCCCTGCGGACTTGGATGTCGCGACACACTACGCTTCGAAGCCGGGCTACCGTTATATGGCGATGAACTCGGCGACGACATCTCGCCCATTATGGCCGGGCTGTCCATGTTTGTCAAAATCGACAAAGACGGCGGATTTATGGGACGTGACGCCGTAGCCCGGCAAAAAGCCGAAGGCGTCAAGCGCCGTCTCGTCGGGCTCGAAATACAAGGCCCGGCCATAGCACGTCACGGCTACGAGGTCCTCGATGCCGATGATCCCGAAAAAGTCATTGGAACAATTTCCACCGGCTATCACAGCATCACCTTGGGCACTAACCTCGCCATGGCTTTCATAGACCGCGACCACGCCGCACTGGGCACGCACGTACTGGTGCGCGTACGCCGCAAGACATTCCCGGCCACCGTGGTCAAAAAACGTTTCTATACACCCAACTACAAGAAATAGTGCAGCGGCCATACAAGGAATGACACACTGTGGTCACGCATTACAGTGACACGACACGGACATTCTATAAATATACATCATCCTAACACCCAACACATACACAAAACATACAGCCATGATTAAATATCTCAAGTCACACGAGTACATCCGCATCGAAGACGCCGAGCCCCAAATAGGATACATCGGCATATCAGCCTACGCCGCCGCACAGCTGGGCAATATAGTATATGTAGACATGCCACTCGAAGGCGATGATGTAATCAAAGGCGAAGAATTCGGCGCCATCGAAAGCGTCAAAGCCGCCTCCGACCTCTATTCGCCGGTCTCCGGCGAAGTCCTTGCCTCCAACGATGCACTCGAGGACAATCCACGACTTGTAGGTCAAGACCCCATAGCCAACTGGATTATTAAGGTCAGCATCAGCGATCCCGCCGAACTCGATGACCTTCTTGACCAAGCAGCCTACGACGCATTATGCGCCGCCGAAAAGCACTGACGCATCGAGACTATACAGCAAATACGCACGGGCACTCGAGCCGTATAAGCTCGGGCTCTTCGTGCGATCCCACCTAACCTAACACCACGCACAATGAGCAGTACCCACCCATATCTGCCACACACTCCGGAGGATATTTCGGCCATGCTGGAACGCTGCGGCGCCGCCACTTTGGACGACCTCTTCAGTGACATCCCCGGAGAATTGCGCCTGCGGTCGCCTTACGACATCCTGGGACCACTGAGCGAAAACGAATTACGACGCCATTTTGACGCAATATTTGCGGACATCAAGCCTCTGACTTGCTTCGCCGGCAACGGCTACTACGACCACTATTGTCCCGCCGTGTGCGCCGACATCGTGCGCCGCAGCGAGTTTCTGACCGCATATACCCCATACCAGCCCGAGATTTCGCAAGGAACGTTGCAGTATATCTTCGAATATCAGTCGATGATGGCTTCGCTTACCGGACTGGACGTCTCCAACGCCTCGCTATATGATGGCGCCACGGCCACTGCCGAGGCCATGATAATGTGCGTCGCCGCCGCTCGCCGCCGCAACCGCGTACTCGTCTCGGCCACTCTGGCTCCGTCAGTACGCGCCGTAGTGGACACCTATGCTCGCTATCACGGCATTACCATAGACACCATACCCGAGGAACCAGGCAAAGGCGTCACCGACAAGGCTGCTCTGACGGCCATGCTCACGGCCGACAACGCCAAGGACATCGCCGGAGTCATCGCAGCTTCACCCAACCGATACGGATGTCTCGAAGACTTCGACGGATGGGCCGATGCCATACACGCAGCCAAGGCGCTGATGGTCATCAATACACATGCCTCGGCGCTGGGCATACTTCGCAGCCCCGGCGACCTGGGCGCCGACATCGCCGTAGGCGACGCCCAATCACTGGGAATGCCGCTGAATTACGGCGGACCGGGCCTGGGCTATATGTGCGTACGCAAAGCTCTGATGCGCAAGATGCCCGGACGCATCGTGGGTGCCACTACCGACGGCAAAGGACAGCGCGTATTCGTACTCACGCTACAAGCACGCGAACAGCACATACGACGCGAAAAAGCCACATCCAATATCTGCTCCAATCAGGGACTGATGACATTGTATGCTGCCATATATCTGTCCGTTATGGGCGCCAAAGGCTTGGCTCAAGTATGTCGCGACAGCCATAGTGCAGCCACGGCATTACTGCGTCTAATCGAAGACAACGGGCTGGGCACACACGAACACCGCGGCACACCATTCCTCAACGAATTTGTCGTGCGACTTCCCCACGGAATCAAAGCCGCAGATGTCATTGAACGCGGCGCCGAACAAGGATTACTTGCCGGCGTAGCCGTAGGCAAAGATCAGCTGATGATAGCCGTCACCGAGCAACGCACGGCACAAGACATCGATGCATTGATACGCCTTTTAACCTCTTTCAAACACGAGCCATGAACAGCAAACTTTATTCGCCACTCATATTCGAGTACTCGCGTACGGGACGCTGCGGCTATATGCTGCCGCGCTGTCCTTTCGCCCAAGTCGACGACATCCCGACGAGTCTGCTGCGCGACCTGGCGGCCGACCTGCCGGAGGTTGACGAGCCAACAATAGTAAGACACTACACCAACCTGAGCACCAACAACTTTGGCATCGACACCGGGTTCTACCCTTTGGGATCGTGCACCATGAAGTACAATCCCAAAATCAACGAGGAAATAGCAGCCGACCGCCGCATCGCCACACTGCACCCATACACACCGGTACGATACGCCCAAGGTGCGTTGCACGCCTATTACGAGCTGCAACGCGCACTGAGCGCCATCGGCGGCATGGCCGAGTTCACACTCAACCCCTTTGCGGGAGCACATGGCGAACTCACGGGCCTGATGGTGATACACGCCTACCATGACGAACGCGGCGACACACAACGCACCCGCGTCATCGTTCCGGACAGCGCACACGGCACCAACCCTGCCAGTGCAGCCGTGGCCGGATACACCATCACGGAGGTGCGCAGTCTTGATGACGGGACAATCGATGTAGACGACCTGGCCGCCAAGCTGGACAACACCGTGGCGGCGATCATGATGACCAACCCGAACACCACGGGAATGTTCGAAAAAAACATACCCGAAATCGCACGTATGGCACATGCCGCAGGAGCCTTGATGTACTACGATGGAGCCAACCTCAACCCGATGCTGGGCATAGCGCGCCCCGGCGATATGGGCTTTGACGTAATGCACATCAACCTGCACAAGACCTTTGCCACACCTCACGGCGGAGGCGGCCCCGGCAGCGGCCCCGTGGGCGTACGTGCCGGGCTGGAACACCTACTGCCCAATCCGCACGTGTATCTCGACGATGCCACCGGACTATACGGCATCACCATCGACGACAGCCGCGCCATGGGACGCATCTCCGGATGGCTGGGCAACTATACGGTACAACTCAAAGCCCTGGCATACATTCTGTGTATGGGCGCCGAGTACCTTGCCCAGGTGGGACCGCTGGCCACGCTCAACGCCAACTACGTCAAAGACAGCCTTAAAGACCTGTACCTGCTGCCCATCGAAGGCCGCTGCAAGCACGAGTTTGTCTTTGACGGACTGCGCGACAAGAGCACCGGAGTCACCACCCTCAATATCGCAAAAAGGCTGCTGGACTTCGGATTCCATGCGCCCACGATATACTTCCCGCTGCTATTCCACGAGAGCCTCATGATCGAGCCCACCGAAACAGAGACACGCGAAACGCTGGACGCTTTCATCGAGGCCATGCGCCAAATTGCAAACGAGGCAGCCAACGACCCGGACAAAGTGAAGAACGCGCCGCACGACACGCCCGTGAGCCATCCGGACGACACAGAGGCCGCACTCACGCCTATCCTGACTTGGAGCGACCTGATGTCCCACACTAAAAAAACATAAGTATGGACACTATACACAGCCAATTGCTTGTCATCGGAGCCGGACCGGGCGGATACGAAATAGCTGCCGAGCAGGCCGCACACGGCCACAGCGTCACCATCATCGAACGCGATCTAAACGGCGGGACATGCCTCAATCGCGGATGCATACCAACCAAATGCCTCAGCGATGCAGCCGGACAACTGCCGGCAGCGCCACCCTCCGAGGACACGCCGCGCCCCTACAATGACCTATGGCAAAAGGCACGCGCCAAAGCCGATGCAGTAGTAGACGCACTGCGTGATGACGTGGACGCACTGCTGCGCGGATGCCGCGTGGTACACGGCTCTGCCAAAATCACCCCGCAAGGGACTGTAGAGGTGAACGGCACCGAATATTCGGCCGACCGCATCCTCATCGCCACCGGCAGCGCCCCGGCGACCTTAGATATTCCCGGAGCGGCATTTGCCATAACCAGCGATGACATCCTCAGCGCCGCAACACTGCCTCCGGCCATAGCGGTAATCGGCGGCGGTGTAATAGCACTCGAATTGGCGGACATACTCGGCGCCTTCGGCGTGGCCGTCACCGTACTGGAATATTGTCCGGAAATCTTGCCGGCCTTCGAGGCTGATGTAGCCAAGCGACTACGCAGCACCTTATCGCGACGCGGCATCAAATTTGTCGTCGGTGCTCGCGTCTCGGCTATATGCCGCGATGCCGATGGAGGCATACTCCACGTCCAATATACTGACGCAAAAGGCCGTGACGCCGAAGTCAGCGCCCCGGCAGTATTGATGGCTGTGGGACGCCGAGCTGTCATTCCGGACGGATGCGCCGAAGCAGGCATAGACACCGACCGCCGAGGATGCATCGTCACTGATGACAATTTCCAAACCACTCGCGAAGGAATTTACGCCGTAGGCGATGCCAACGGCAAGTGTATGCTGGCGCACGCAGCTACCGCGCAGGCTCATCGTGCCTTAGGCGCAGACGTGGACCTGTCAGTAATGCCTTCGGCTGTATTCACTCATCCCGAAGTAGCCATGGTGGGTATGACCACAGAGGCGTGCAAAAACGCCGGAGTAGCCACCGTCACGGGCAAAGCGATGTATGCATCCTCGGGCAAAGCTCGCGCCATGGGTGCCACCGACGGATTTGTCAAAGTGGTGGCCGATGCAACAGACGGACGCATACTCGGCGTACATATCATCGGAGCGCACGCCTCGGATATCATTGACGCAGCCGCCGTGGCCATCAGCGCCAAGATGGACGCCAAGACACTCGGCCTACGCGTCATACACGCCCACCCCACCCTGGCCGAACTGCTGGGGCAGGCCGCTCGCGCAGCCGCTCACAACATCGAATAAATCTTATCGAAACGTAATTCGATTACCCAAAAGGGGCATCGACTTCTTCATTCAAGTCGATGCCCTATTTTGTATCACAATGATACTTGAACTGATAATACATACAAAAAAAGCAGCCTGCACGTAATGTACAAGCTGCCATAAAGAATTTTCTTGAAAGTGTCCGAAATGAGACTCGAACTCACACGATCCAATGATCACTACCCCCTCAAAGTAGCGCGTCTACCAATTCCGCCATCCGGACAAATACTGCAGGACGCCTAAGGCGGCGAAGTCTCGCTGAGCGAAAAACGGGACTCGAACCCGCGACCCCGACCTTGGCAAGGTCGTGCTCTACCAACTGAGCTATTTTCGCAAATTACAATAGCCTTTTCAGACCCCTTGCAGCGTATTTCAATGTTCTAATTCTTCGAGCGAAAAACGGGACTCGAACCCGCGACCCCGACCTTGGCAAGGTCGTGCTCTACCAACTGAGCTATTTTCGCAAGTATTTCAATGAGCGTTTCCGCTTTTGCGATGCAAAGGTAGCCACTTTTTTTTATCCCACCAAATTTTTTCGCCTAATTTTCGATTTTTATATTTTTGATTTTCCGCAGCAGACACATTCGGATATTTTCGCACCAACGCATCACACCTAAACAATGGTCATATATACCCCATTTACAAGCATATAGCCCACAGCACGTATGATGTCTATGGAACATATCGAAATAGGGACGCGATAGGGCGCTGTGTAAAAACAGTGGATTGATTTGTCCCCAAAAAGTCGAATAAAACCTTTTTGGGGGACAGCAGTTCACTCTACTGTTGCACCGTCTCGACCGGGGCTTCGAGTATTTGAGCGCTTATGGTGTCAGCGGTATGTATCAATGCCACCAGTGGCGTCTTGGAGCACGCGGCACGATACGAACGCTCTTGTTCGTAACTATTCGTAGCCAAATCCCAAGCGCCCATGTGCCAGCGTATGGCCATGAGTTCCTCGTCCTCGAGGTCAAGGCCGCTGCGCAGAAGCATTACCACTGATTTTTCGCCATGACCAAGGGGAAAATTTGAGTAATCTACCTGATACTCATCATATTTCTCATATTGACCCACCTCGTTACGGCGCGCTCGTTGCACCTTGCGATAGATATCAGCTTTGCACACATCGTGCAGCAATGCCGCAATAGCGATGGAACCCACAGGCATACGCGCTTCAAGGTCGGGACGTAGCGTCAATAGCGATGCTCTCATAGCCATAGCCGCATCGTAGACGCACAGGGAGTGCTCCAGCAGTCCGCCGGGATGGTTGAAATGGTTGCGCACGGACGCCGGAGCTTCAAAGAAACCCCAACTCTCCAGATCCTGGATTACGAAGTCCATATTTTCGCGGCCCGTAGCCGCAAGGGTGTCTATAAATCGCTGTTTCTTCTGTTCTAATGTTTCTTCGCTGAATGTTGACATTTTATATTATTGCGTTTCTGTATTTTTTCAAATTATAGTATAGGCGAAAGCAGGCGCACCACCGATTCGGCAACCTTGAGCGAACGACGCCGGCGCGCCCACGTGGCCTGATACAAACGCGTGCATTGGCGCATGTCTCGATGGAATATCTCGGCCATTTCCTGTGTGAAGCGCGGCGAGTACACAAAGAGGTTTGCCTCGAAATTATGCTCGAAGCTTCGAAAATCAAAATTGGTGGAGCCCACGGAGGCTATCTCGTCATCGACTATAAGCGTCTTGGCGTGCATCATCCCGGGGTTATAAAGGTATATCTTTATGCCCGCACGCAGACACTCGGCAATATAGGAGAACGATGCGTATTGCAACAGGCGCGAGTCGGTGCGCCGCGGCATCATTATACGCACATCCACACGCGCCAAAGCTGCCGTCTGCAAAGCCTTGAGCAGACCTTCGGTGGGCAGAAAGTATGGTGTCTGGATGTACACGCGATGGCGCGCATTGGCTATGGATTTATGGAACATCATTGCGATATTACTCCATTGCGCCGTAGGGCCGGAAGTGATAAGCTGGACACCCATATCTCCGGGCGCCGGGTCGTCTTGCTGCACACTGTCGTCCAGCAACGGCTGTCCCATAAAGTTCCAGTCCACGGCAAAAGAATATTGCAACGAGGCCACGGCCGGACCGACAAGCCGCAAATGCGTGTCGCGCCAACTGTCAAAATTTTTGCCTCCGGTAATATAGCGGTCGGCGATGTTCATCCCGCCTATGTACCCCACTTCACCGTCAATAACGCATATTTTGCGGTGGTTGCGCCAGTTGATGCGCGTACCGAAGGGTGGAAACGAGACCTTGAAAAACGGGTACACTTCTATCCCGGCAGCACGCATACGCTTGAAGTAGCGGCGATGAGTGTTCAGCGACCCAACATTGTCGTATATGACATGCACGGCCACACCGGCACGCGCACGCTCTATGAGGACATCCGCTACACGGGTGCCTATCTCATCGTCCAATATTATATAATACTGTAGATTGATGTAACGTTTAGCCTTGCTCAGGTCATCGATAAGTGCTTCGAACTTGGATGCCCCGTCGGTGTACACCTTGATGTCATTGCCGGGATAGTATTCGGCTGACTCCAAAGACTTGGCCAAGCGTATTTGCTGCCGGGCCTCCGGTGACAGCATGCGCTCGTTAGCCTCGGACAAGGCCGTGCGCTCGGCTCGTCTGAGACGACGACGATTGCGCCGCGAAATCATTCGCGTGTTCTTGATGCTACGCCCGAAGAACAAGTATAACACCACCCCAACGAGCGGAAGCAGGATAAGCACGGTTACCCACGCCAACGACTTGACCGGGTTGCGGTTTTCGCTGACAATCACGCACAATATAACTATCACAGTGATGGCGTATATCGTCATCAACGTGTAGTATATCCAACTGTAATCAAAGCTTATATACAAAGCATCCATGGGACATGGCACTAAACGAAGGCGCAAATCGCCTCTTCACCACAAATTTACGCACATTTTAACGGCACGCCACCACTGTTATAAATAATTAACACTTAACAGCCGTCCCGCAACCGCTCAGCTATTGCAATCCTGCCAACATTGAAGCCGTCCATGACGGAACGGCTTCAGTAACCAACAGCCTCTCAGTACCGGCATTGCCTTGTTAATGGCGGTTCTCTCGGACATGGTCCATTTTCTCCGCCGTTTGCATTCTAAAACTAATATTTCCTCATCAGAAGATAAGACAACGATACAACACGACCAAATTTGCATCGTCATCCAAAGTCTACCGACTTGAGCAAACTCGACTCAGACACACTGACTGAAACACCACCCGTTATCACGCGAATTGTCGAATTACCCAAATATATTAGAATGATATATGATTAAGTCAATATATGCGCTTTCCCTCGTTGTGTTCTTCCCAAATGATGGTTGCGAGATATTTGTCGCTTCGGCATTGGAGGTCAGCAACTCCATCTTCAATCAATTCCGATGTGTCGGATTGATAGTAGGCATCGACGGCCTCTTGCAAGGAGACTCCGTAAAGCTCGCAGATGGCTTTTATCACGTTTGCGCTTTTATTGGCTTGCATTGCCATTTTTCCGTCTTCACTCATAGCTGTATGCTTTCGATGTGTTTTAGACATTCATCAAGCATCCGTTGACTGCGAATGCAATACTGAATGTTTGGTTTCTCAAATACAAGCAGCCCGAGAGCTTCATCTTCGGAAATTTCGCCTTCAAAATAGCGGTCGAGCGTTTGAATAACTCTATCGTTGGCGACACCTCCAATCACAATATCATATTCGCTTTCATCATTCCCGGCACGACATTTGGCGACAAAGTCAAGCCATCGCTTGTCGTAGCTGTCAAATTGGAGAACACGCCATTGCGATGACTCAAACTCAAACACGTATGAATTAAGCCAAGCCGTCCGCTGACGGCGAATAAAACGCTGGGCATAGCGCACTGCCTGTTCATAAATGGGCGTAAGGTAGAATCCCTTGCCGAAATCAAGATAATCTCGAGAATGTGCGGTGTCAGGCACTACCACAGATTGGGTCGACGAATGGTAAAGTTTCATTATGCAAGCACTCCTTTCTCTCTCATATAGTCTGTAAGATCTTCAACGAGATAACGTGAACTAAAAGTGTGCAGAACGTCATACGAAGGCACGATATAATCGTACAGAATCCCCGACTGTTTAAGCCGGCGGTAAACCTCGCGCTGACTCAATTTAAGTACCTGCGCGAGCTTGCTTATGCAGTATGTTACAAATTCAAGAGTCTTAGTATCCATCTTACATCGCTTTAATCATAGATTCGATGAACGCAATTTATTCATCGGAGAGGTGGTATTTAGCATAAAACTGCGCGAAATCATTCGCGTATTCTTGATGCTGCGCCCGAAGAACAGGTATAGCACCACCCCAACGAGCGGAAGCAGGATAAGCACGGTTACCCACGCCAACGACTTGACCGGGTTGCGGTTTTCGCTGACAATCACGCACAATATAACTATCACAGTGATGGCGTATATCGTCATCAACGTGTAGTATATCCAACTGTAATCAAAGCTTATATACAAAGCATCCATGGGACATGGCACTAAACGAAGGCGCAAATCGCCTCTTCACTACAAATTTACGCACATTTTAACAACGCAACCCCACCATTAGGAATAATTAACACTCAGCAACCAGTTATCGCTTAGTACACCCCCTACGTTCAGTCGGAGTAGTCGCGCCGCAGGTGTATTACAAGCCATAGCGACGTCCCCGACCAACTAAGCAGTCGGGGACGTTGTATCATTCGCGAAAAGTGTCGGCGTATAAGCCAAGTCGCTCTCGTCAATTATCCGCAGGCGGACGATGCGGAGCATAGCCTCCGTGTCGTCGTGTGCCAATGCTATTTCGTCGCGGTCGTACGAGCGCAAGCGCTTTCACAGAAAGGCACCTCAGGCTCGATTCTTCGCCGAGCGAGCGCGAAGCAATGACACGAAAGCGCGGCGGCTGTGCCGCAGTCTCCAAATTAAATATCTTCTAAATCTTTTTGGATTTTGGCTTCTACATTTTGAGAATCACGATAACGGATCATAACCATACCCTCATATACACCGGAGGATTTCTCTATTGAGATTTGAATATTACCACCCGATACTTCCCAAAAACAGCCATAAACGACGGTGCCTTGATAAACTTCTGCCATTAGAGAGGTATTCGAATCTGACAAAGACGGATTGTTTTCTTTGCAAACAGATGGTTCACCATACTTACGTGTATACAAATCTTTATAATAATCGTAAGTATTAACGAGAGTATTCCATTCCTCACTTGTGTCAAAAAAGACTACCACCGAATACACGTTTTTACCGTCATCAGAGGCACCAACACCAACGGTTGCTTTTCTTCCTGTGAAATCACCGGTGAACAATGTAATATTCTTGTTTCTATCGATCTGTGTGAAACCTTTGGCTTTTAGTTTTTGACAAAAGGCGGTCATACTACCTTCGATAGGAATACCTTTAAACGAGAGATGCTCTTGCGCGAAGCCACAAATGGCAAAGCAACCAATAATTAGTGAAATTAAATACTGTTTCATACTATGATATTTTTAGATTTATTCAGAATGTGTTTGCAATTATCTCGTCTCCGCTTGTTTTTGCTAAAGGTTAAAGTCTTCCGATCGAATCCATAGGCTCGATTCTTCGCCAAGCGAAGCGCGAAGCAATGAGACGAAAGGGCGGCGCCGCCTATCGATAGCGATGTCTTTGTCATAATCATCGTGGCGTCCCCAACAGAAATTAGCCAGGCTGCTGACGGTCAGCAAATTCAGCGGCGAGGGTTATGCCTTGCTGACGGCATTCTTCGATGGCAGAAGCGATAAGGACGCGTTCCATCAACTGTTCAAAGCCATCTTCGCGGGTATTAGTGAGGAGGTTCATTTATTGAAAATAAAATTCGTAATTCTACGAGCTGCGGCTTTGGTGGCAGCAGTTATATCATCTTTCCCCCAACGGTCTTTCGGCCATTTGGCAAGGTCAAGGGCAAAGCCAAAGCTACTACCCACATAGCCATTTCGGCTCTTCAGTGTACTTCCTTTCTTTGTCTTGAACCAATCGTTACTAATTGATTTATTGATAGCCTCTTCAAGAAAAATTTTGTTCCCAAGCTGATTGACAAGGGCTGCAAATTCATCCTCATCTTCTATCCCGGCGTCTTTACGAATAACTTCTAAATTGTGACCACTTGCCGGCATAATGTGTTCCACGTTAGTGCGTTCATCAATGTCAAAGTAGCGATTTTGCTCTTTAGCATACAGGTATTCGTTTAGGTAGACGAGGATATTCTTCTCGTATGAGAGTAGGTCGGAGTCTACAGCATCCTCTTCCCATGTATTGGTGATGTGATTGTTGAAGTCCTCTATTATCTTGACGAGAGGATACGAAGGGTCAACAAGCCTGAAATTTTCGTTGAAAAGAAAAGTCTTGAATTTAGATGCTGAATAACTTGCATCTCCTGATTCTATAATAGCGAACAGGCGTAACATACATTCTGCTATTGGCTGCACAATTTCTTTGTCAATTTTCTCGACATCAAATCTGTTTAGATAGCTAATGAGAAATAGTTTGAAATTCTCATTAAACTTCAAGAGCAGTTTTATAATTGGATAATCCTTGATTTTGTTCCAAACGTCAAGAATCTTCTGAAACTTCTCGCATAGCAACATAGGATCGCGGAGTATTTCGGCGTGTTCGGTAAGATAATATTTCCTAAGACCCGGCGTTGTAACCTCATTTAATTTGTAATGCTGTTTTTTTGCTCGGTTCATATACATGAACTGCTGAAGCACTCCGTCTATGTCAATAATCTTTCGTTGACCGAGTTCGTAAGCCAATTCTTTGATTTTCTGCCATGCTGCCATAAAATCTTCTCGATCGGATTCTCCCGCGAATGAGTAGAGTTGCGCAGAGATGATGTCGGCATCACTAAGTGGCATTCCGGTCGAGTTAAGAGAGTTGAACATGGTGATAGCTTGTTCAATCTGCCAGCTTCTGATCTCAATAATCTGACATTTAGACAGAAACACCTTGGCGAAGTTGTTAAGGTTTGACTCGGAGTATTTTGCCAATTCATCGTGGAAATACTTGAAGTTGCGGAAAAAGTTAGTGTATTTATTATCTTTCTGCTTTCGGGGAATTTTATACACTTTTTTCTCTGCTTCCCAGTATGATTCAGCATCCATAATGATTTGGAAGTCATCACAGTGAAGCTCGTTGATGGAATTATTCTTCAGTATAACAGTTCCGCGAGCATTGTCCCATGGCTTTTCAATTGCAACTTCCTTATCATCGTCTGCCTTATAGAGTATTCTAAGGATAGTGCTATAACTTGTACTTAGGCCTAACCATAATGCTTTTGTGTCCGGTCCTATGCTTAGTTTGCCTATAGCATCCTTTAGTCGAAGCTGAAGAGCTTTAAGCAATAGCAAGAATGTCGTGGTGCGTTGTTGACCATCAATAAGACTGAGATGGTTCGGTGTCGAGCAGTCTACGATAATAGTACCGAAGAAATAAGGGTCTTCAGCACCACTATCAATAAACGATTCAACATCTTGCCACAGTTTTGTGCAATGCAAAATTGTCCACGAATATGCACGTTGATACTGTGGAATCTCGAATACATCATCTTTTTCAAGAAGTGTGTACTCACTTATTAAGCGTAGTTTTGGCTCTATATTTTTAGTAGGCATAGTTCTTTCAGATTACTTTCTTTTTGCCGGTTACTAATTCGTTTATTATGACTCGCTTACACTCTTGCAGCAATTGACTATCGAATCATTTATTGATGCAGTTTGCATCTTAACAAACTCAACTATAGGGTAGAGTCAAGTGGCAAGTACAAAATTAGTAAATAAATTTTGTAAAATTCATTATTTTGAGAAGAAAAACCACAGAGGAAAAACCACATTTATATTTCTTTGTAGATTATCTATGGAATTTCGACAACGCCACAAAGGTAATTATTGTGATGTGCTATATTTTTTCACGCCGGAGTTAAAAATCGCTTATTGAGTCAAGAAACGCTTGAGACAGGGACAGCGAAGGCATAGGAGAGGAGGCGAGTCGATGGGCGACGCAGGCATCCTTTGAAATGGGGCTGTGCCGCAAAAATTGCGGCACAGCCCTACCTTGTGTTATGCGAAAGTCGTGCTCGTCGATTATCCGCAATGGAAGTAGCGGCGGACGATGCGGAGCATGGCTTCCGTGTCTTCGTGGGCCAGCGCTATTTCATCGCGGTCATACGAGCGTAGGCGCTTGATGATTCCATCGATGGTGGCGTCGTCGAACACTCCGGCGGCCGTGAAGACGTTGCGCCGCTCCTCAAGGCATTGCGCCGACCCGTAGCAGTCGACGGGTAGCGAGCTCAGGCGCGAAAGCACGGAGGCATTTTCGGAGCGATGTATGTTTACGTCCACGTATGTATCCTCGGCCACCTTCAGGGCATCGGGCATCTCGAAGCCGTGACGCATGGCCACAGCCAAAGACGCTATCAGCAGATAGATATCCGCCGACCCGTCGGCCGAACGTATCTCGACAGTCTGTTTCTGCGTGGTGTCCACATCGGCCAGTCCGTGGCTACCGGGATTGAGCTCGGCACACATATCTTTCTGTGCCGTCCAACCCAGGGGTACGCGTACCAGCACCGAGCGGTTGCGGTCGCCCCAGCACACATTGGTAGGTGCTTCCTGCTTGGGCACCAAACGGAAGTAAGACGTGGGTACCGTATTGCCGAAGGCCGTGATGGCCTGTGCCAAATCCATAATTCCGGCGATACCGCGGCGAGCCTCGCTGCTGAGACGACGGTCGCTGTCAAGCATCATATTGCGCCCGTCGCGCATAATTCGCATATGTATATGCAATCCTGAGCCGGCCTTGCCCACGGTGATTTTGGGCGCAAAGGTGATGTCGTAACCCTTGATATATCCGAGATTACGTATCACCCATTTGGCAATCATAAGCTGGTCGGCAGCCCGCCGTGCGTCCACGGGCAGGAACTCGATTTCGTTCTGCTCGTAGATTTTTCCGTCCAAGGTGAAGTTGCCCACCTCGCTGTGTCCGTACTTGATGCTTCCGCCGGTACGGGCTATGTATTGCATACACAGCGTGCGGAAGTCACCGAATTTGGCAAAAGGAGCCGACTCGTGATAGCCGCGCTGGTCGCCGGCCGGAAAAGTTCCGTCGTCTTCCTTGACAACGTAGTACTCCAACTCGCCCATGGCTTGGAAATCCATACCGGTCACGCGGTTGAACTCGCGGCAGGCTTTGTCCAAGATGTATTCGGGGGCGCTCTCCAGCGGCTTGCCGTCCTTGTCAAAGAACGAGCAAAGCATCGTCACCGTCGGGATTTCGGCAAAGGGGTCGCGGAAAGCGGTGCTAAAGCGCGGCAACACATACAAGTCGCTGCTACCGGCCGAGATAAAGGGAAACAGCGACGAACCGTCGACTCTCTCGCCCAAGGTCAGAATAGTTTCGAGATAGGCCAAGTCGTTGATGACAAAATTCAGCGTCTTCAGGCGCCCGTCGGCTGCCGGGTACATGAAATTGACCATCTCTATGCCGTTGACCTTGATATAGGTAATTATGTCGTCGAGTGTAAAGTCCTCTTGAGCCTTGTGCAGCGACTGCACAAGGGCGTTCTTACTCATGGCTATGTTTTTTTCCATATTCGTAGTGTTTGGTTCTTATGGGGTTGACTTAGTCTGGCGACGCGCACAGCGTCTAAATAGATAGTTTTTCGGCCTTAAAAGTACAAATACTTTCATTCACACAAGACCACAAAAGCAAGATTTAAGAAATTTTAATATAAAAATGCAGCTCGCATCAATCGCTCGTCCACATCGAACACAATCATCCCGATATCAAAAAAATCTCCCGTGCTTGTCACTTAAAAAATAATTCGCTAAATTTGCGCATAAATCGTTAGCGCCTAAGCATGTCGGCATCCGCCGCAAAACACGCCTGCGCCACAACATCCACACAAGCACAAACAACAATAGCACATAGAACTACAACATGAAACGCTACATTACAATCGCCGTAAGCGTGCTGTGCGCCACCCTCGGGGCATTTGCCCAATCAAAGACAGACGCCGCCACGCAACAAATTCTTGACGCTTACCGAAACAAGCAGCTCAATCCCGCGTCCAAAGTGATTATACCGGTCAATGCTCCGTTCGAATTCGAAAGCATCTCGCGCGCCACGCCTACTACGGCAGCCATAGTGCGCCTGAGCGATGGAGCCACCTTTGACGACCTACGTGCCGCCGGCCTCGAAGTAATCAGCACTGCCGGCGACGACATGGCCGTAGTGGTAGGCGACATCGAGGACATCATCGCAATGAACGATAATGCAGATGTACAAAGCTTCTCTCTGTCAGCAACGGCCAAGCCCATGCTCAACGAAACACGCAAGCTCAACGGCGTCACCACAATACACAATGGAGAAGACCACCTGGATCAGCCATACAAGGGCAAAGGCGTCATATGCGGCATATACGACACAGGCATCGACCCCAACCACGTCAACTTTCTCACATCCGACCTCTCGAACACACGCATCAAGACGCTGTTCCACTTCTACTCCTCCAACGGTATGTTCAACAACTACACCGACTATGACGCAATAAGCCGGTTCTCCACAGATAACACCTCCGGCACACACGGCACACACACGCTCGGCATCATGGCCGGCTCGTTCAACCGTAGCGGAGGACGCACAGCCATCCTGACCTCGAACGGCAGCGTGCAAGTGCGCAGCACCATCAAAAACCCATACTATGGCATGGCTCCCGAAGCCGACCTCGCGGTAGCTTGCGGCGCACTTTATGACGCCAATACCTGCTCCGCTGTCAGCAAAATCGTAGACTACGCCGTCAAAAACGGACAGCCCGCAGTCATCAACCTCAGCATCGGACGCACAAGCGGCCCGCATGACGGAACAAGCAACTTCGGACAATATATGGAACGCCTCGGCAAAAAAGCCATCATCTGCATCTCGGCAGGCAACGACGGCGATGCTCCCATATCATTATCCAAACAGTTCAGCGCCTCGGACAAAGAGCTCAAAACCTTCTTCGTAAATGTAAACGCCGACACACGCGGAACAGCCAATTTCAGCGTCTGGGCTGACGACAACCGCGAGTTCACCGTCAAAGCCGTAGTATACAATAAAGTCACCAAAAAGATTGTCTACCAAGTTACACTCACAAGCACGCAAGGTGTACTCGCCACCAGCAACTACACCGCTCCGTCATACACCCACAGCAACGAATTCGATGAGGCTTACACTAACAGCTATATCAACTGCGCATATAGCGACAACGCCTCCACCAATAAACGCTACTCGGCCAGCATCGATATGGTTCTCGGATACAACACCACAGCCAACGCCGACAATCACCTCGTAGCCGGACTTATCATCGAAGGCAAAGACGGCGCCAAGGTACAATGCTCGCTCAATAACATCTCCGGCGGATTTTATATGCAGTCGCTCGGCCAAGACGGATGGTCAGACGGCAACGCCGACTTCACCATCAATGACCTTGCCTGCGGCAAAAACGTCATCGCTATAGGCGCTTACAACAACCGCAGTGGCTTCCCCACACTCAGCGGCAGCCTATACGGCTACAACGATCCGGCTCTCAACATCGCCGGCGCTATTGCACCCTACTCATCCTACGGTGTACTATACGACGGACACAAACTTCCGCATCTCTGCGCCCCCGGCACCTGCGTAATTTCCTCCTACTCTAAATACTACACCGAGGCAGGATATGTAGACAACGGCACCTTATCGGCCGAATACAACGACACCAAACACAACCGCAAGAGCTACTGGTGCCAAAGCACCGGCACATCCATGTCCTCGCCCGCATTCGCCGGCAGTATCGCCCTCTGGCTCCAAGCCAATCCTAAGCTCACCATTGACGAAGTCATCGAAATCTCCACAATGACAGCCACCAAAGATGAGCAGACCACAACAACCGGCAACTCCGTACAATGGGGCGCAGGCAAATTCAACGCCCTGGCCGGCCTCAAGGAAGTGCTGAAACGCGTTGGAGTCAATGACATTCGCATCGACGAACAAGGCATACTTGTCACTCCCGCCGGAGCCAAGGCCTACGAAATCAGCGTCCCCGGAGCCAAGAACATCAATGTCCGCCTCGTGTCCATGACCGGCGCCATCGTTCGCGACATCAATGCCACCGGCGACACATACGCCCTCGATTTGACAGACACACCCGCAGGCGTATACGTCCTCAGCATCAACAACGGCGCATACGCCGAACGCATACTCGTACGCTGACATACAGACCGATACACCATTAGCACCAATCCCGCGATTGCAGAACATCTCATCTGCGGTCGCGGGATTGGCGTTTACCACAACACCGATATACCGCAACAACTATGCGCAACCACGCACCACTATCAAGTAAAATCTTGACAGCCATCGCAATAGCACTGCTAAGCGCAGCATCCGAGACAACATCCTTTGCATCGGTGTTCGATGCGCGTACCACCGCCATATTGGCCGCCGACGCCGCCAAAGCCCGGCGCGCAAACACCCGGTCGACAGCCGTTACACCCACGCTCTACTACCCGGTTATCATCGAAATAGACGACGACAGCGCACTCGACGACATTGACGCACTCGGAACCGTAATATGGCGCCGCCGCGACAACATACTGCTCGGCTGCGTCCCCAGGCAAAATATCGCGCAGCTGCAAGACATCGCGCACGTATCATCCGCCTCCATAGGCACTCGCCTTTCGCTGGCCTCGGACCGCTCGCGACAATGGTCAAACGTAGCGCCCGTATACGACGGAACAGCCTCCGACAAATGCGGCACGCTGGACGGCAGCGGCGTCACCGTAGGATTGTGCGACATCGGCATCGATCCAAACCACATTGCATTCAGACACGACGGCGATGCAGCCGCACCGTCACGCATCAGCGTCGTCACCCATTACGTAGACAGCACCGCCCGACGACTCATCGCCGACACACCCGAAGCAGTGGCCGCATGGACCACTGACACCCCGGACGAAACACACGGCACACACGTCTGCGCAATCATGGCCTCCGGATACAAAGGCAACCCCTACCACGGATACGCCCCCGGAGCCGACATCGTGGCCACCACCAGCCAACTATACGACGTCGCTCTACTATGCGGCATCGAAGACGTCATCGAACGCGCCCAAAGCCTCGGCCAACCCGCCGTCGTCAACCTCTCCATATCATCGCTCATAGGTCCGCGCGACGGCACCGATGCCGTATGTCGATACATCGACAAATGCGCCCAAGACGCCGTGATATGCTTCGCCGCAGGCAATTACGGACAATCCAAATTCGCCATACACCACGACTTCACCACCCAAGCACCCACCGTCGGCACCATCATAGACAACCGCGTCACCTGGAGCGGAATGGACGTCAACGGATACACCGACATCTGGGGACATGACGACACCCCGCTGCAATTGCGCGTAATCATCTACGACTTCGACACCAAAGCTATAATATACCGCTCACCATGGCACGGCGGTCCGACCAATCCCCAAGGCACCGCCACACTCTCCGCAGGCACAGCCGGAGCCTGGAACGAAGGCACATACAGCTCCGAAAGCTCCATCACAATATCCTGGGACATCGACAAGCACAACGGACGCACGCACTTTGCCGTACTCTCGGACATGCACTCCCTATCCCTACGCCAATCCAGCCCGTGGTCACGATACTACTTCGGCTACGAAATCCAAGGGACACAAGGCGCATCCGTAGACATATACGCCGACGGGACACAGACATTTCTGCGCTCCTGCGGCATCCCGGGCATGAGTGAAGGCACCGCCCGAGGAGCGTTCAACAACCTCGCCTCACCATCCGGCGTACTCGCCATCGGCGGATACGACAACCGCGCCACCGTCCCCATGCTTGACGGCACCGAAACAACATACAGCGGCATCAACCCCGGATACCCCATGCCCTACACCAGCTACGGCAACACCTTCGACGGCAGACACATCCCCGACTTCTGCGCCCCCGCCAACACCGTCATCTCGGCCATGAGCCGCTACTACCGCGAAGCCCATCCCGAAGGTTACACAGTCCTGGCCGAAACCACCGCAGCCGACGGCACCCGATACGCATGGTACGACGAAGGAGGCACATCCATGGCCTCGCCCGCCGTTGCCGGCATCGTCGCACTCTGGCTACAAGCCGACCGCACGCTCTCGGCACAAGACATACGCGACATCGTCGCCCATAGCGCCCGAACAGACCTCCCCGACCCCGCCAATCCCCGTTGGGGTCTCGGAGCCATCGATGCCGCCGCCGGCCTCAAGTACCACCTTGACCACCAAAGCATATCCGACATCAGCATCGACACCCCCGCCGCCCTTCCCATAGCCACCCTCTACCACGACCTCCTCGGCCGTCCCCTCCCGGCCCCATCCGCCGATATCCCAAGGAAATCCGCATCCGCCAATTCCACATTCCACATTCCACATTCCACATTAATTATTCGCACCGACATCTACCCCGACGGCTCCCGCCGCACCACCCTCCTCCGCCGATAACCCCGAACAACTAAAAATATCGCTTACACTTAACCATTTCCCAAAGTAAGCAAATCAGACGCCACGCTAACGCAGAAAGACATAACACCATTTATAAAAGCGCTTCTGAAAAATGCGCACTTCGCACCGCAAGTTATGCAAATAACTTGCGGTGCGAAGTTCATTATCTTCATTTAGGATAAAACCGGTTATAATAAAAAAGCCCTCACCGAAGCGAGGGCATAGGAATAAATCCTTCGGCAATTACTGCCTTATTGCGATAAGATGTAGGATTTTACTTATCTTGCGACAAATTTAAGCCAATGCTTTGGAATATCCAAAAAAAGTTTGTAAATTTGGCATTATTTAACAAATCAATGCTGTGGGTGATTTGAGTAAGTTTAGGAATATCCCTAAAAACATTATTTAATATGGAAAGTAACGAGAAAAAACGTATCCTCGGATTGGATACAGGCACAAATAGTATTGGATGGGCTGTTATCGACCGTCTTGGAGACCAATGCTCGCTGGTAGACAGCGGTGTGCACATATTCACCGAGGGTGTAAAGGAGGAACAAGGCAAAGAAGTGTCCAAGGCTGCGGAGCGCACATCCTATCGGGCAATGAGACGCGGCTTTTACAGACGTAAGCTACGAAAGATACGCCTCTTACGCATTCTGAGCGAGTTAGGATGGTGTCCCGCTTTATCTCCCGAATTACTGTCGCAATGGCGACTGAAAAAAGTCTATCCGGCTACGCCTGAGTTTATGCAGTGGTTGGGAACCGATGACGACAACGCGATTACACCTTATCGATATCGAGTTATATGCCTGCACGAAAAATTGGATTTGACGCAGGAAGCCCAACGTTACATCCTTGGACGTGCGCTCTATCATATAGCACAACGCCGAGGATTTCGCTCGAACCGCAAGGATCAATCCAATGATGACGAAAAAGGTAAAGTCAAAGAGGCTATATCGGGATTGTCGCAGAAAATTAAGGATGAAGGCTGCGAATACCTTGCCGAATACTTCGAAAAACTTTACAAAGAAGGCAAAAGGATTCGCAATCAGTACACTTCTCGCGACAACCATTATGTCGAAGAATTCCATGCGATATGTCGCCGCCAGAAATTGGACGAAGATACCGTCAACCGCCTTGAGTACGTGCTATTTGACCAGCGCCCGCTCAAATCACAAAAACACACCGTGGGGCATTGTCTCTTCGAGCCGGCAAAGTCCCGCTGTCAGGCAAGCCATCCCGATTTTGAGGAAATGCGCATGCTGCAGACCTTAAATCAAATAAGGATGAAAACGCCCGATGATGATATGCTTCGCCCACTTTGGGATGAGGAACGAAAGGCTATAATTCCGTTGTTCCAACGAAAATCCAAATCGAACTTTGATTTCGAGGATATAGCTAAGGAACTTGCCAAACCATATATCAAAAGGTATGGCAAGAAGTGCTACGGGTACTACAAGACAGATGGCGATAAGGACATTCTATTCAACTATCCGATGGATATGGGCATCGCCGGCTCACCGTTCACGGCCGGAATGGTAGCCGCGCTTGGACCGGACTGGAAAGCCGTTATCGATGCACAGTACGCAAAAGGTGAAGGCAAAAAACTCGACGACAAAGTGAATGACGTATGGCATGCACTATCATTTTTTGACAATGACGAAAAATTGGAGGTCTGGCTCGAGACAAATCTCGGCATAGAAGCAGACACGGCAAAAAAGGTGGCCGGCATCAAGATGGTAAGTGCCTACGCATCCTTAAGCCACAAGGTGATACGCAAGATTCTGCCGTATATGCGTAGAGGCATGATATATTCGTATGCCGTAATGCTTGCCAATATAGATGCCGTACTGCCGGCGTATGTTCGAGATAACGACGACATGCGCAAGGCGGCGGTAGATATGGCCGTCGAATGCCTCAACGAGTACGACAAGAAAACTTGCGAGTGTACCATGTACCAATGGCTCAAGAATTTCCTTGCCGAGAAATACCATATAGACCATAAAACGCTGAACCGCCTATACCATCCGTCAGACCTCGAGACATATCCTCATGTTCGACCTGACGAACAAGACCGTATGCGCCTGGGCTCTCCGCGTATATCTTCGATACGCAACCCGATGGCGATGCGCTCGCTGCATCGTATTCGTCACGTGGTCAACGCCTTGTTGGACAAGGGCATGATTGACCGCGACACCGAGGTGCATATCGAGCTCGGACGCGAACTTAACGATGCAAATATGCGAGCTGCAATAAGGCGGCAGAACAAACTCAATGAAAGTGAGCGTGCAAAAGCCAAAGCCGAACTCGAAAAATATGACATCAATAACGTGTCCGAAACAGATATTGACAAGTATCTCCTATGGGACGAGCAGAAAAAGAAATGTCTTTACACCGGCAATCAAATAGGGATAGAAGACATCTTCGGGCCAAATCCGAAATATGACATCGAGCATACAATCCCGCGCAGCCGTGGAGGAGACAGCACTATGGAGAACCTCACACTCTGCGATTCGCGCTTCAATCGCGATGTGAAGAAGACAAAACTCCCGAGCGAATTGGCCAATGCAGACGAGGTGATGCAGCGAGTGGCATTTATGAAAGAAAAGGCCGACGACTTGCAAAAGCAAATCCGCCGCTGCCGCACAAATGCATCTATGGATAAGAGCCAAAAGGACCGCATAATTCAAAAACGACATTTTTTGGAACTGCAGCAGGCTTATTGGCGCAATAAATACCGCCGGTTTGAAATGACCGAAGTGCCCGAAGATTTCAGCCGCCGTCAGGGCGCCACTGCAGGTATCGTGGCTCGATATGCACGATTGTTCTTAAAGTCCCTATTCGATGATGTATCTATCGTCAAAGGTGCTGCAACGGCCGACTTCCGCAAAGCATGGAAACTGCAGAGCTCAGATGAGAAAAAATCTCGCGACAACCATACACACCATCAAGTGGATGCAGTCGTAATCGCGTGCATAGGCAGAGGTGACTACCAACGTCTTGCGGCCTCGTACCATCTGAATGGATACGCCGATAGAGAACGCCCGTCAGTGCCCGAACCATGGGAGGGTTTCGTGGATGATATGCGGCGCATACAGGCCGGAACCTTAATATCATACGACTTCACAGACAATGCTCCGAAACAGGTACGGCGCCGTATCAAATTCACCGGCAGCCATCATATAAAAGGCCCTAAACCATCACACATATCCGAAAGCGATACGGCACGTTTGCGCTTACACATGGATACTAATTACGGTGCCATCGAACGTGACGGCGAAGTGAAATATGTCGTGCGCAACTCGATAGGATCTCTAAAACAGAAGGATATCAAAGACATTGTCGACTCGGTTGTGCGGCAAAAGGTACAAGAAGCCTATGACGCCAAAGGCGATGCCGCTTTCTCCGAACCTATATGGATGAACGAGGCCAAGGGCATACAGATCAAAAAGGTAAGATGCTATGCTCCGAACGTTACACGTCCGCTCAACATCCGCAAGCACCGCGACATATCGCGGCACGAGTATAAGAGAACCGGACACTTCATAAACGACGGCAATTATTGCATTGCCATATACGAGCAAGTTCTGCCGGAAGGATCTACCGCTAAAGCCAAACGATCGTTCCGTATCGTCAATAATCTGGCCGCGGCATCTCACTTCAAGTTAGGCAACCGCGCCAACCGCACCGAGCTGTATCCTCCCGTAGACGAGAACGGCTATCGCCTCAAAGCTGTATTGCACCAGGGCGATTCGGTACTGCTCTATGAAAAATCGCCGGAGGAGATATACAATGCCTCCGCCGCCGAACTATGTCGTAGGCTGTATGTGGTAACAATGATTTGGACTGATGGTCGAGTCAATCTCAGGTATTCGCAGTATACAAGGGCTGGGAAAGGAGTGGCCGGAGACTATAAAACCGGAGAACTACTGCGGCCACACATAATGGTTAGCAGCAGCAAGTTTAAGGCCCTCATCCAAAATCAAGACTTCATCATCGATGTGCTCGGCAAAATCAAGTTTCTGAAACATGATTAAGCAGACCATCGTAATATCGACGCCACGTCGTCTGTCTCTGCGAAACCACTTATTGGTAATCGCAGGGGCGGACGGCGAGGAGCCGATTACACGCCCGGTCGCCAATATCGGAATCTTAATATTGGAGGATACGGTGACGACCGTAACCCTACCTCTCCTGAACGCTCTTGCCGCTGCAAATGTGATGGTTGTCATTTGCGATGGGAAGCATTGCCCGGCGACAATAGTTACACCGCTCGAAGGAAATACTACTCAAAGTGAAGTACTTAGAGCGCAATGCCAAATGACCCTGCCGCAGCTCAAACAGGCATGGAAGCAGATCATTACGGCAAAGATTGCCAATCAGAAGCGCGTGCTCGACCTCTGCGGACTGGATGGCGACATTCTGTCGCCGCACGTACGCAATGTACTCAGCGGCGATACCACCAATCGAGAAGGTGTGGCCGCCCGGCTTTATTGGACGGAAATGTTCGATGAAGCCTTTGTCCGCGACCGCGAAGGAGATGGCATTAACGCCTTACTTAATTACGGATATGCCATACTGCGAGCTGCAACAATCCGCGCTCTGATAGGTTCGGGAGTATCTCCTGCATTCGGCATCTTCCATCGCAACCGCTACAACGCTTTCCCTTTGGCGGACGACGTTATGGAGCCGTTCAGACCCTTTGTCGATATAGTTGTGTATGAACTATGGAAACAAGGCCAAGCCATCGTCAATAAAAAAACCAAGTCGCGGCTGCTTAAAATCTTGACCTGCGACGTGTTGTGCGGCGATGTGATGCGACCTCTTATGCTGGCGCTCTCATCTACTACGGCATCGCTCAGCTCGTACATACTACGCAAATCTCAAGTTCTAACTCTACCACAAATTCCATGACACACAACCGAATAAATGCTTATCATATCATGTGGCTATTCTTATTTTTTGATCTTCCGGTCTGTACCAAGCAGCAGCGGAAGCAGGCGACCAAGTTCCGCAAAGACATCGAGGCTTTAGGCTTTAAGATGATGCAGTTTTCGGTATATGTGTGCCACTGTCCCTCATATCAGCACGCGGATGCCCTAATCGACAAGGTTACACACTTCTTTCCCGATGAGGGGAATGTGAAAATCCTCTCGGTGACAGACAAACAATTCTCTAAGATATACAATTATTGGGGTAAGCCCGAAAGTTCTAAGACCTCCCGAATTAAAGATTCAAAGATTCCCGTTCAACTTCAACTGGAGTTTTATTGATTTTCGCTGACGTCAGCGCTCTATGGTTCGCAAAAAAATGCGTACCTTTGCCACAGAATACAAGCCTACACGGCGTTTTCTATCCCGCACATGCGCTATATACTCCTTTGTATTAGCGAATTACGCTGCGATAGTTGCGGTTTGATGTAGGATTATAATGATATACAACCACGATAGTACTCATTATAGATTAGAGCATGTTGCGGTTTGATGTAGGATTATAATGATATACAACAACGCCGCGCAACAAACCGCGTACCGTGGAGTTGCGGTTTGATGTAGGATTATAATGATATACAACAGACTGAAGATTTTCAAGATAAATCGGATAGTTGCGGTTTGATGTAGGATTATAATGATATACAACCGACCAAGTGGCGCGGAGTGCGTCCCAAGGTTGCGGTTTGATGTAGGATTATAATGATATACAACGAGAGAGCGACAATGCGTTTTTCGCGCCACGTTGCGGTTTGATGTAGGATTATAATGATATACAACTGATTGACGCAGTCGATACACTTACCGCAGTTGCGGTTTGATGTAGGATTATAATGATATACAACGCTACAGAGCTGCAGGACTGGGGCATCGGCGTTGCGGTTTGATGTAGGATTATAATGATATACAACATCAAAGAAAAGTTCTTTATTGCGAATAGCGTTGCGGTTTGATGTAGGATTATAATGATATACAACACATACTGTCAGAGTAATC
>OJAR01000098.1_pt1 | contig 31700 bp, 18 predicted proteins | sample 1589431 | NCBI WGS metagenome assembly OJAR01 (sample SAMN03283242) | human gut metagenome | biome: human-associated habitat; material: feces | host: Homo sapiens | place: Peru | collected 2012 | reverse complement strand
AAGAGTGCAGGCTGCACTCTTGAGGAGCAAAAGAGGCCGAAAGTGTTACCGAAGGGATTCGGAGCAAGCCTAAAGTGCATAGTTCCGTAAATATTCATCAAGAAAAGAGTATCTCTAAAAGTAAAATCATTATCTTCGCAGATAACAGAGATGCCCTATACTACCACTGGGCCAACGAACATTTATTGAACGCAAATGATGAAAAGGCAGATATATCTTAAAGGACTACTTTTTTTCATATTCATAAGCCTGCTGTACGTGAATGCCAACGCGCAGTTCTCGCTGACGGGGAGCGATCCGGCGGCGGTGCGGTGGAGGCAGATGGAGACGGAGAACTTCAGGCTGATATTCCCGAAAGGAGAGGACTCACTGGCAAGGGTTTACGGGACGGAGCTGGAGGAGGCGCGGCTAAGGATAGCAAGATCATCAGGTTACCTTATCGGGCAGAGTTACAAGGGGAAGATGCCGGTCGTGCTGCACAGCCGCTATGTGCTGCCGAACGCTTCGGTCACATGGGCGCCGAAGAGAATGGACATATTCACAGTCAACGATCCTTATGAGCCAATGGCGATGCCATGGGTGCGAAATCTGGCGATCCATGAGGGGCGGCACGCGGCGCAGATGCAGTTCGGGGCGGACAGAGGCAACAAGGCGCTGCATTGGCTTTTCGGAGAAATGGCGGCCGGAGCTTTCGCTGGAATATACCCGGGACCGGCGTTCCTCGAAGGCGATGCGGTGGTGGCGGAAACGGCGCTCAGTCGGAGCGGACGTGGAAGACAGGCCTCGTTTCTTGAATATCTGAGGCCGGCTTTCGACTGCGGCGACCGGCGGGACTACTACAGATGGTTCTATGGATCAAACAAGAACTATACACCTGATTATTACAGGGTTGGCTACATGCTCATCGCCGGGACGAGAGTATTCTTCAACGATCCTCTTTTCACTCAGGAATATTTTGACCGGGTTGTCCGCAAGGGCTGGCTCTTCAATCTCCAGAAGACCGTAAAGGCCGCCAGCGGAAAAAGTTTCAATGAATCTTTCCGGATCATAGAGGAGAATTTCCAGCAGCTTTGGAATGTTGAGACTGCACTCAGGGAGCCGTTCATGCCGTCAAGGCAGGTCAGCCGGACACCTTCGATGCACACGGAGTACAAAGGGGCTGTCACAGTTGATGGTTCGGGAATATATTCCCTCAAGTCAGGGATGGCCACCGCCAACAGCCTCGTTCGCCTGGACGCCTCGGGTAATGAAAAGAGAATCAGGTCTTTCGCCTCCTACACGAGCAGCCTCTTCCTCGATTCAGAAAGTCAACGACTATTCTGGAGCGAATCCGTGGCGGGGCGTCGGTGGACCCTCGGCGGAAGCTCGCGGATTCGTTATGTGGATCTGACAAAACCGAGGAAAGTCCATGATCTGACAAAAAAAGGAAGGTATTTCAATCCGGCACCGGCACCTGACGGAAATGTCATCGCCGCCACTGAATATCCTTACGCGGGAGGATCGCGGATTGTTCTGCTGGACACCACTGATGGATCCGTCAAGGAATCGTTCATCGCTCCGGACTCGCTTCAGTTCACGGAGTCGGCCTGGATCGGAGACAGGCTTTTTGCGGCAGGATTGTCGGAGAACGGAATGGGAGTCTATGAGATTGTCGGACGGATGGCCAACGGCAAGGCTGCTCTCCGTCAATTACTTGGCCCTCAACCCGTCACCCTCTCACATTTTCGCACCGTTCCGGCTGTTGGATCTGCGGTTCGACAGGACTCACCGAACTTCGGAATGTCCGGCAAAGAAGAAACCTTCAACTCAGGTCACTTCGACAGGCTCAGTGACCGGTCGCCGGGCCATCAGTCCGGCAATGCTCGGGGAACGGAACAGGATCGGGCGCCGGGCCTGTCGAAGCGCCCGGTTTCTGAAGGAACACAACTGTCTTTTCTATGCGACAGGACTGGAGTGACGGAGTTATATTCATTGGACGTGGAGAACCTGACACTGCGGCGGCTGACCTCGACACGCTACGGGATCAGCTCACCGGTGTTCAAGGCTGACACGCTGTATTACAGTTCGTTGGCGGCATCGGACAGACCTCGAGACTACAAGAAAGGACGGATGATGTACGCCACAGCGGTAAGCGACCTGCCGATTACCGAAGTCCGCTACGAGAATATTCATAAATACCCTGTCGCAGACGCGCTTACAGCGCAGGAAACCGCCCTTGGCGACTCAATCGCCGTTGCCGCGGAGGTAAAATTTTCGCAACCGGAAAGATATTCAAAGATCAGACTCCCGCATATTCATTCCTGGGCGCCGGTCTATTTCAACTACGACAACGTCGAGTCCATAAGCGGTGACGACTACTACAAGACCGCCTCGCTTGGCGCCACCGCCATGTTCCAGAACCTGCTCAGCACCGGCTACGGAATGGTAGGCTACGGAGCTCATGAGGATCCGTACAAGGACGGGGATTGGAGACATTCCGGACACTTCAAGTACATATTCACAGGTCTTTGGCCGGTGATTGAGTTCTCCGCCGACTTCAATGACAGAGCCGCGATGGACATTCAGAAAATCCAAGTCACGAAGGAAAGGATGTACAGGCTTTACAACAAAGGCACTCTGACCGACAAGCCTTATTTTGAAGGAGGGTTGAAAGTCTATATTCCGTTCAATTTCTCGTCAGGCGGCATCAACCGGGGACTGATTCCGCAGGTCAAGTACAAGTTCACCAACGACAGGTACAACGACCAGATTCTGTTCCAGCACATCGTGAAAAAAGACGGAAAGGATGTGACCGAGACCTATAGCACAATCGGCGAAAACAACATCTCTCCGCTTCAGACTCTGGATGCATCGATAAGAGGCTATGTCATGAGACAGAAAGCCCCGTCACAGGTCTTTCCGTCGCTCGGATTCGGTGCGGAACTGGGATTTCACTTCAGACCGGGCCATATGAAGGCCTACAATCCGACCGCTTATCTCTACACCTACGGCTATCTTCCAGGGTTCACGGCCCGTCAAGGACTCAGGCTCACCGCGTCGATGGAGGTGTGGTACGGGCCATACGAAGAGGGCGGAATCATGGAAGGAGCATTGACTGCCATTCCAAGAGGGTTCGTGGACACCAACCTTAAAAGCATCATCAACTCCTGCTCGGAGTCCAGATGGAGGGTCACCGCAGACTATGCGATTCCTTTCGCTGACGTGGACTGGTCGTTCCTCAGCCCCGTGGCCTACGTCAAGAACTTCGAGCTGACGCCGTTCTTCGACTGGTCCTACCAGACATTCAGTTGGAACCACGAACTGCATTACAATCCAGGAGCGGTCACGGGCGAGAACCTGTTCAGCGTCGGAGCCGACCTCACCGTCAGGCTCGGCAACTTCTTCTGGCTCCCTTACGACACGCAGATCGGCATCCGCTACGCCCGCAACTTCTGGCACTACATCGACCGCTTCCCGATCTCCAACCTCAACAAGGACTACATCGGCTGGATATTCAGCATAAGTCTTTAGATAGTTTTAGTGGCGCCAAAGGGATCTTCAATGTAGATTTGTACCTTAAAGCCCCCTCTGGTGTACCAACTGCCACCAAAGCCGCACTCGGTACAGGAGACACCCCTCTGGTGTACCAAACGCCACCAAAGCCGCACTCGGTACAGGAGACACCCCTCCGGTGTACCAAACGCCACCAAAGCCGCACTCGGTACAGGAGACACCCCTCCGGTGTACCAAACGCCACCAAAGCCGCACTCGGTACAGGAGACACCCCTCCGGTGTACCAAACGCCACTTCAACTTTTGAAAAAGTTTTGCGAGAAACCGTCAGTTATTATATCTTTGCAAAATAGTAAAACATTATACTAATTTTTCTACAGATGGAGAAAGGCAAGACTGTTCCCGCGTTTTGGGGCAAGGAGGACTGGCAGGCAATCTGGATCGGCGGCATCGTGATCGTCATCGCCTGCATCGCTGTCCTGACGAAAGCATTTGATTTTTCGGCGGTTAAATTCGCCACTTGGACTCTCGGAGAGAATCTCTCCGGGGCAGCAGCAGCAAAGGTTGTCCCGTTGTCTGAGCAGCTTGGAGCCTGGGCGTTCTGGCGCAAGTTCCTCGTGACGTTCATCACCCTCGGAGCGTTGTTCACGATCGGAGTCAAACTCCAGGGCGAAAGCGTGAAGAAATATATTCCCGCCATCATCGGACTGTTCGTCATCGCTCTGGTGGTTCGTCTCATAAGCGCTGAATATACCCTCAACCGCTACCTCGAATGGGCTTTCTGGGCACTTCTGGTCGGCCTTCTGATCTCCAACACGGTAGGTGTCCCGAACTGGCTCAAACCAGCCATCAAGACTGAGTTCTACATCAAGTCCGGCCTTGTCATCATGGGATTCTCCGTGCTGTTCTCAAACATCGCAAAGTTCGGTCTCTATGGCCTTGGAATTGCCTGGATCGTGACCCCGATTGTAATCCTGTTCATGTGGTGGTTCGGAACCAGAGTGCTTAAGATCGGCAACAAACCGCTTGTCATAACCATGGCGACGGCAACCAGCGTCTGCGGAACCAGCGCGGCGATCGCCACCGCGGCGGCATCAAACGCCAAGAAGAACGACCTCCCCATCACGGTGTCCATATCCATCATATTCACTATCATTATGATGGTGCTTGAGCCTGTGATCATCAAGGCCTGCGGGATGTCGCAGATCATGGGCGGATCTCTCATCGGTGGGACAGTTGACTCCACAGGAGCCGTCGTTGTGGCAGGTACTGCCCTTGGTCCGGAGGCTCAGCAGGCGGCTGTGCTTGTGAAGTCAATCCAGAACATCCTGATCGGTTTCATCGCTTTCTTCGTGGCCGTCTTCTTCGCCACAAGGGTAGAGAACACAGGAACTAAAGTGGGTGCGGGAGAAATCTGGTACAGATTCCCGAAATTCATCCTCGGATTCTTCATCTCCTCGATGGTGGCCTCTTTCCTCATACAGCCTCTCTGCGGAGCAGATCAGGTCGGAGCGATCAACAAGGTGCTTGACCAGTACAAGAACTGGGCTTTCGTGCTGGCGTTCACCAGCATCGGACTGGACACCAACTTCAAGGAGATCATCAAGCAGATGCAGGGCGGCAAGGTGCTATGGCTCTACATCATAGGCCAGCTCTTCAACATCGCGCTGACGTTCTTCGCCGTCTGGCTTCTCCTTTCCGGCAAGTTCTTCCCGATTCCTGTCCTTGACTGATGAATATCTCAGGAAAAAGAATCGTCAAGGTTCTTACCCTGACCGTAATAGGGGCGACCGTTCTGGCCGCCCTTTACATAATGGCGCACGGCCTCGGGCTCCAGGATTCGCTCGACTTCGGGGCGGGGGCATATTACTACGCCGACATCCCGGAGTTCGACAAGTTCACCCAAGGCACACATTATGCAGCCCGACTCCCGTTCTGGGTCTATGTAGTCCTGTTCCTCGCCTGGGGAGCGTTGATGTACAAGGTCTGGAAATGGCTTGATAAGTAGGAGGTTGGAATATTCTGACCGCCAGACAAGGAAGGCACTGAATACCCCTCGCAACGAAGTTCCCGAAAAAGGTGGTTCACCACTTTTTCAGTGTTCTGCCAGACAAGCCAGCGGCGATGTACAAAGCTGGTGATAATTAGAGAACTCAAGTTTCGCATCTGCGAAACACTTATCTTCTTCACTGCTTGCAGTGAAAGCAAGTCCCTCCCCCGAGGGGAGGGATTTAGGGAGGGGGTAACGTGAAATGATGTGGGTGAGCAATCTCCTCCGAACGTGAGATAATGTGTTTGACAACAGGCTATTGCCTACTTGCGAAAGTTGAGTTAGAGAATATTTAGATTAAACGAATATGTCAGAGAAGGTTACGGCCGCATGTCCGGCCTGCGGAGAAAAGCACGGAATAGAAGTCTGGAACCGCATTAATGTCGGAGAGAATCCGGAATTGAAGGCTAAAGTCAAGGACGGCTCGCTGTTCGTGTGGGAATGCCCCCACTGTGGCAAGGCCAATCTCGTTCAAGGTCAGACGCTTTACCACGACCCGGACGAACGGCTTATGATCTGGCTGATGCCCGACGGGATCCTTCCGGAAGCGCAGGAAAAGGCTCTTGAGGCCCAGTTCGAGAAGATTTCGCAGACGCTGGAAGGCTACACGCTCCGCCGGGTTAGCGACATAGGCTCGCTGATCGAGAAAGTAAACATCTTCGACACCGGACTGGACGACTGTGTGATTGAGATGTGCAAGTACATCACCAAGATGGAGATGATGGAGAAAGGCGGTTCCAAGGACTTGCTTGACACACCGTTCAAATTCTACCATGTTGACGGCCCGGACAACGACATCGAGTTCTCATACCCGAAAGACGGCCAGATGCACGGTCTCCGCATCGGCTTCAACGTCTATGAAGACTGCGCCGGCATCATCCGCCGCAACCCCTCCGTCAAGCCCTCCCCCGGCTTCTCCCGCATCGACCCCGCCTGGGTCGCCCGCTTCTTCAGGTAAATTCCATTGCTTCAGACAAACTGACGACCCTCACCGTACACAGAAAATTCTTGGGGTAAACGATAAGCATGTACAATAGTGTACGGGGAGGATCGACATATCATTAGTCAGACATTGACGGAGGAAGCTCACCTGACGTCGCCCACGAAGACGGCCTGGCCCCCATCACAAACTCCAAAGTACCTCCGAAGACCAGCTCTTCGTGCCTGAGCCAGCATCTGTCCAAAGGTTTGCCGTTCAGCGCGCAAGACTGGACGTAGATGTTCTTGGCGGAAGCGTTTTTGGCTGTCACAACCAATTTCTTACCATCCTCAAAATTCAGGGTGACCTTGTCGAACATCGGGCTGGAAATCAAATAGACATTCTGCCCGGCGTTCGGGTAGAATCCCAAAGCGTGGAAAGCGTACCATGCTCCCATGGAGCCGGAGTCATCGTTGCCAGGCACACCATCCCGTGCAGAAGTGTACTGGGACGCCAGGATTCCCCTGACAACCTTGGCTGTCTTGTAAGGTTGTCCTACATAAGCGTACAAAGACGGAACAAGGAAGCATGGCTCATTGGAAATCTGGCACAGTCCGACCATCTTGGTGTAGAACAGCAGCTCATCCCTTTTGCCAGGAAAGCTTTCCCTGAAATACGTGTCAAGACGCTTTGTGAAAACATCCCTGCCCCCTGTCTTCTCAATGAGGCGTTTCATGTCATGAGGCACATAGAAGGAGAGTTCCCAAGAGAATGTCTCGTAGAACTGATGGCCGAACGAACCAGAAGAGAAGACGGTGAATTCAGGATCAGAAAGCCAGGTTCCGTCGCTGTTCTTCGGCCATGCGAAGCCTTTGAACCCAAAACTTTCGACATCGGAATTCCAAAGATTCTCCCAACTTGAAGCCTTCCTGGAATATTCCTCATAAACATCCATTCTTCCGAGTCCCTTGGCCACCGTGGCTATGGCGTGGTCATTTGTTGAATATTCAAACGTCCTGGTGCAGCCTCGTTCGAAGTCGGTGGAAACGTAGCCTATGCGGTTGTAGTCCCATAGGCCTCCACGGCCGTACTGCCTCTCATCATCGCCTGGCGGCACAGTGGCATCCTTAAGCATTGCATCGAGGGCCTTGTTCCAGTCGATGCCTTTCAGGCCTTTCACGAAGGCGTCCGCGACCAGCATTTCGCTATTGGAGCCTCCCTGCGTCCTTCCGGACCAGTGGCTGCTTCTGGCATCAGGCATGTACTTGTCGTGTTCGTAGATGTTCACAAGCGACTGGACCATCTCTGCACCCTTTGACGGACAGAACAGATTGATGAACGGATGAGTGGCCCTGAATGTGTCCCAGATTGCATGGTAGTCACCGTAGTAAGGTTCGTCTGAGATCCACATCGGGTTCTCTCCGGCATAATCGGACGGCTGAAGGAATATCCTGTAAACGGATGAGTAGAAAATCTTTCTGGCATCCGTGTCAGGAGTATCGACATCTATCTTGGACAGGATTCCGTTCCATGTGTCAACAGCTTTCTTTCTGGCGTCTTCTATGTCCCAAGAGCCAAGTTCCCTGATGTTTTCCTTAGCCTTGCCGTAGCCCATGTAGGAAATCCCGACCTTAACCTTCACGGTCTTGTGTCCATTGGTGTTGAAAGTAAACCAGGCTCCACACTTGGAGTTGTTATCAGCCTGTTCCGTCACTCCGGGAGCTTTCCGGTCGTCCTTCCACGTGCCGAAAGATTCAGCAGGGGTGTCGAATCTGGCGTGGAAGTACACCGTGTAGGCCGTAGAGAAATTCCACCCGTTACGGATTCTGGTATAACCCTCGATCTCGGTGTCGGACAAGATCCTTACCTCTGATCCGACAAATTCCTGAGCCTCGTAGGATGCCAGGAACTTGCCCAGATCCACGAATATATTGGCCTTGTCCGTCTCCGGAAATGAATATTCATGGAATCCCGCATGCTCACTGGCAGAAAGCCGGACTCCAATGTCATACCTTTTCAGATGGATGGAAAACAAACCTACCTGAGCGTTTTCACCGTCGTAGGGAGACGAGTAGCCGACAGGGGTGAACTCTCCGGTGGAGGCCATGAAAAGCACGTTTCCGTACTTGCATCCTCCGCCGGAACCATTAAGGTGGGTATGGCTGAAACCGACCACATCCGTACCGGCCTGCCATCCGGCATTCTCAGTAAGCCTGTTGCAGTCAGGCCCGAGTTTGACCATGCCGTATGGCATGCACGCTCCAGGGAAGACATAGCCTCCGCCATCTGCTCCGATGAACGGGTCAACGTACTGTGTGTAGTCTTTGCTCTCCGCCGGAAGAGCGACGAAGCAGAAGGCGGCGATGGCGCAGGTAAATATTCTTTTGAGCATATTCATGTAATCTATTGAATTTCTTTCAGAGCCTCGACGGCCGCATCATTGACAACAAGGTTGCCGTCTTGGTCTTTGCTGAATATCGTTCCGTAATTGAACAGGGAGATGAACCGGCATCCCGGTATGGAATAGCAGTTTCTCAATGCTTCGGTCCAATCTTCCTTTGGCTTGTCTCCGATGTTCCATTCGGAGCATCCCCAATAAGGTGCATCGGACATTTTGAGGTATTTGCTGACTTGGGGTGTAAGTGACGGGTCAGCGGCCTCAGCCCAGTAAAATGACCATGTGGGGCATGAGTTTGGCTGCACCGCGGCGGCGAGATCGTCACCTGCGCCTCCAGAATGAGAGAACAGCATCCCACGCGGGAAACCGTAGCCTTGAGCTATGTCCGCCACGAATCCGGCATATTCCTTTTCCAATGAATATATGTCGGCTGGCGTTATCTCGCCTTCGCTTCTGATTCCTGAATATTTAAGTGCGGCATAGCCGATCTGGCCTACCCCACGGCTCGGCATTTCGTCCACTCTGATACCACCCTTCGGATCTTCTTCCTCAGGTTTGTCGTAGTATGAGTTTCCGCCCGGATAATACCAATTGTTGACTCCGAAGCCCAGTTCCCCGGTGATCTTGACTCCTCCGAGAAGATACTTCTTGCTCTTTGGAAGAGATTTGTACCAGTCCGCCGTCCACGTCATGAACTGATCCATTCTGTCTTTGACCGCAGCCTGGTAGGCCGGTGAGAACAGATTTGGCATAGGAAGCAGCCTTATCTGCCTCCCCCAATTCAGCCAGCCGACCTTGACGGCATCCTCACTGGACCATGACGTCCACTCAACGTTTTCCTTGTTCTTGGGGTCATAACCAGGCTTTGTCGGATCCCACCAATTCCACAACTCAGGCACGTCTTGCCAAAACGTTATCGGGTCCAGCTCTACAAGGATAGGGATGTCATATTCCTCAGCCATCGAGAAGTGCCTGTCCAGCAATTCTTTGAACTGCTCCATCGGTCGGCTGAACATGTAGATCAGGATGGCGTTGCCTACCGCCACTTTTTTTCCGGACTGCGGACCGAAAGCAGTGCTGATCTGCGGATAGTCAAACTTGTCGCATTCGTCATTCAAGAAGAAATAATGATCAGGAGCCTTTGGAGCTTTCACCAGAAAAGCGCAAAAGACAGACACGCCAAGAGCCAGTAAGAGCGCCAATGGCAAAACACGTGATTTCATCTTTCAAGAAAGATTAGTAAGTGTCATTCTGAACCTCCTTGATTCCGGCCACCGCAGCGTCATTGACAATCTTGCCGTTGTTGTTGCCAATGACGTTAGTGTAGATCGACAGGAAACGGCACTTGTTGATCTTGAACGCGTTTCTGATGCCGCTGGACCAATCGGCAGAATCGCCGCTGCCTATCGCCCACTCTGCAACCCCCCAGTAAGGAGCGTTGGATTCATTCAGCAATGACATGCAGTAAGTGGCGTTGGACGCGTCAGTGGCATCCTGACCATAGAAACTCCAGGCCGGACAGACCTTGTCGTTTATGCATGCTGCCAAATCATTGTCCACACCGCCTGCATGGGCGAAAAGTTTTTCACGAGGAATCGAATAGTCATCGGCTATGTCGCTGACAAACAAAGTAAAACGTCTTTCAAGCTCCGCTATGTCGTCTCCCGTGAGAGTTCCTGATGACTTTATCCCGGCACTCTTGACTCCGGCATAACCAATCGCCGACACCTCACCGTTGCTGCGGCTTGGCTTGTTGTACATGTTGATTCCGGACTTAGGATCCTTGCTCTTGTCCATTGAGTAAAGATCGTTGCCACCGGTATAGTACCAGTTGTTGACACCCACGCCAAGTTCTCCGGTGATCTTGACACCGACAAGAAGGTATTTCTTGCTCTCCGGAAGGCTGTCATACCAATTGGACACGATCGAGAGCATCGCCTGCATCCTTTCTTTGACGGCAGCCTGATAAGCCTTGCTGAACAGATTGGCCATCGGCTTAAGGCGAATCTGGGATCCCCAGTTAAGCCAACCGATCTTGACGGCGTCGTCGCTGGACCATGATGTCCACTCGACGTTTTCCTTGTTAGCCTCGTTGTAGCCAGCGATCGTCGGGTCAAACCAGTTCCACAGCTCCGGGACTCCGTCCCAGAACGTGATAGGGTCAAGTTGGATCAGCAGAGGGATGTCATACTGCTCAGACAGAGCCAGCTGTTTTTTCAAAGTGACCTTATGGGTCTCCAGCGGCCTCTCAAAGAGGTAAAACAGGACACCTTGGCCCACAGCCACATCCTTGCCACGTGAATCTCCGAAGTATGTATGGACTTTCTGTTGCAGATAAGACCAGTCATAGTCGTTGATGATCACATATTTCTTAGGACCTTTCCAATAGTGAGCCTTGATTGTGATGTCCTTCGTCACAGGAGTGGATTTGAAATTGAATTTGATGCCGGTCTGGGTGTACCATCCGGAAAAAGATTCCTCTCCTCTTGAGGGTTGCTCGGCCGGTTCTTGGACAAAGTCGTACCTGGCCACCTGCTGCGGCTCTGGCACAGGAGTTCCTCCATCTGTGTCAAAAGTGACCGTGAACACATCTTTGGAGATGTCTTCATTGCCGCCACATGAAATCATCGCAAGTGAGCAGGCAACCATCAACGCTATGATCTTGGTCTTCATAAATAACTGTTAAAATGTTCGTTTCTGATAATTAGACTTTAATTGTCCTGATAAGACAAGGTGAAGTTTCTGAATGAAGCCTCTGTCGCATCCTTCGAGAACACTCCGAAGTAGCCGTACTGAGTGCCAAGCTGAGGATTGTCGTTCCACCACCACATCGAACCATGGAACAGAAGCTCCTTTTTCTGAAGCACGCCGTTCTCATCCTCCTCAAGCGACCAGATGGCCTTAAGACCCCAGTTGCCGCCCTGCACTTCTCCAAAGCCTCGGTCAACATTGCTGACCTCAAGACGAAGCCATGTCGTGATGGCTGTGTTCTCAGGCTTTGTCCAGTTGTCCATCGCATTCGGAGAGTTCGCGTTCATGCAGTAGTAGCCGCCACCGTCAGCTCCTTCTGTGGCGGAAATGTAGACGATGTAGTTCTGCTTGCTCGTGAAGTCGCAGGTTCCGTCATCCTTGTAGCCGAACGCATTGAATGCCATGATGCCTCCGCAACTTCCGTCAGCCTTGATGTCCACAGTGCAGACGAACTGGTTGAACAGCGGTTCCGCCTCGCTGTACCTTTGACGAACCTTGTCGTTCATCCAGAACATAGGATAGGTGTTTCCAGGGTTGTTGTACTCCCCTGTTCCGGTCAGCTTCAAGCATCCTTCACCGTACTTCAACGACGAACGGGTGGCATTACCCTTCCAGCCATCGTTCATCTCCTTTCCGGAGAAGCTGTCGTAAACAAGCTTTGAACCCTTGGCGGCCTGGGCGATGTAGATGTCAATGCCCGCCGGTCCTTCAGCTGTTATGCCTTCGATGTGGATCTTGCCATAACGCACGTCATCTCCAGCAGGATTGGCACCCACTTCGGCGTTTACCTCCGAACCGTTGACAGTGACCTTGGCCCAGGACGGAGCGTTAATCACGCTTGTGCTTGTGAAAGCCTTTGAGATGGTGGTCTTCACTGTCTCACCGTCACCTTTGACGGCAAGATCGACCGGAGATGCTGTAAGAGTAGGGTTGGCGAACTCTACTCCTTCGTCAATCTGACCAAGATCAAGAGCCATTCCTGCCTTTACCGTAATGAACTCGTCCGTGTTCACCTCTGCAACACGGCCATATTCATCGGTGATGGTGATCAAAATGCCATCCACGTTGGTCGCCGGTATGACGGACACATAATAGGATCCTTTGGCGATCATCTCTCCACCAGTGAAAGACACTTCAGGTTTGCCGCTCTTGACAGTCACTTTCCCGTCAGAGGCATTGACCGAGACCTCTCCTGAAAGGCTTTCGTTTGATTTGGATGAGAATCTGACAGCCTTGATGTTGTTGGATGATCCAAGAGTGAACTTGAGAAGTCCCGTGGCGGCTTTGAATGCAAGAGACTCTGTCGTGGAAGAAGCCACTGCCACACAAGCGTCCGAGGCGATCCCATCCTTCACGGCTGTCTGTTCAGAAGGAACGACAGTGTTGACGACACCTTCAGCGATGGACACTGACGCGGTCCATGGACTCACGGCCACATAGCGCGAAGCCTTGATTATCTCACCGCTGAAAGTGACCTTGGAACCACCGGAAGCCGCTGTCAATGAATATAATTTGTCGGAAAACAGCCCAATCTTGTCACCGCTGTTCCAGCTTACCTGCGGACCTGATGAATATGTGGCCGCGGTGGCCGCAAACTCAACATTCTTAGGAGAGTTGTCCTCCTCCGAACCATTACATGACGCCATCACAGTCATGGTCGCCAGCATAAGCATCAAAATAGAATTCTTTTTCATTTTAAATTGATTATTAACGTTAATGTGCTATTCTTGATATGAAAGGACGAAATTGCGGAACTGGCTTTCCCCGTTCCTTGCCCACAGGGCCACATTGCCAAGATCCGGTTTCCTGACAGTGAATTTTCGTGAGTAATGTGCCAGAAGTTCAGAAGTCTCTCCGTTGAATGTCTTGAGAGACTTGATCGTCACGACCGGAGTCTCCGGGGATGTGTCGGTCGTGCTGACTGTCAGTCTCCACCAATCATCCCTCTCGGCCGCATCAGGAATCGGACTCACCTCCTCAACCTTGTTGGGATTGTCACCGGAGCCAACCACACCGTCATCCATCGCAAGCCATGATTCGCCGTTCTTCACCCAGATGCCCCCACGGTTTGTCGAACCGTTGTAGCTCATGTAGATCTCAAGCACTTGATTCTTGTCTTCATTAAGATAAAGTTTCGCGCCTCCTTCTCCTCCGTTCATCTTGAGGTCCACAGAGAGATAAAACTTTCTGCCGGAAGGGTTGTACTTCTGGTTACAGGTGTAGAGATGGCCCGGATTGCCTTCAGCCTTGAATGAAAGATAACCGTTCCCGACCGAAACCTGGTTTCGGTCATCGATGGACCACCCTGTCGGGAGAGATTTCCCCGAAAAAGACGCGAACGACATCTTTGAATCCTTTCCAGCCTGATACAGCTTCATGTATTGTGTCACAGTGTTGTCTCCTGAAGAGCTGACCAGCTTCAAGGTTCCTCTTTTCACAGCGTATGAATCTTCGTTCGGCTTGACCGTCACAGTGACAGATGTGTTGTCCTCATTGACAGACGCTGATTCCACCCAATCAGGAAGTTCTCCGATGGTGACGCTTTCTGCGTTTGTGGATATCTTTGACGTCAAGGAACCACCTGTCCCGTCATATGCCAGCTCAAGAGGCGAGACTATCAGCACCGGTGAAGGTTTGTTCGGGCCTATCGGGTCATATTCCTCATTGCATGAAGCCATGGCCAGAACGGCGGCCATCAGAGTAATATTCAATATTCTCATATTCATTCACTTTTGTTTGTTCTACATCTCGATCTTGACCACTTCGGAAAGGTTGTAGCGTCCCGCCACATTTGAGGAAAGCACGGCAACTCTGGCATAATAGGTTACACCTGCCTCAAGACAGTCACGGATGGAGTCTGTGTAAGTTGTCGAGGTGACTGTCGCGTCGTCGGTCTTGCTCAAATCCCTTACGGCCTCATAATCTGTCCGGTTCATCCCCACATTGGGATTCCACTTGGAAAGCAGAAGCCTTGCCGTCGTGATGTTGCCAGCTCCGGGAGCCTTGGTTATGCGGTACTTGGCGATGAGATCCGGACCGCTGGCGGTTATGCTTGCGGCAATTGTCACAAACGGAGTGATCTCGAAAGTAAGCTCCATCGTCCCATCGATGTCAACTTCAACCGGATCCACGGCAAAGAAAGCTCCCTCTATGGGCTGGACCACATAGGTTCCTTTGAATATCTTCGTGTTCGTGAAAGTGCCGTCAGCCCTGCCCCAGAAATCTTGAGGAAGATTGGTGACCTTTCCGCCTACCACTTCGTTGAGCCTGATCTTGAATCCGTTGGGCTGTTCCGTGATCAACGGAGAACCGTCCGGACAGACCAGTTTCCCGGTAAGCGTCTCAGAAGGTGTGTCATAAGTGTCCACCGTGCAGGAACAAAGCAGCGGAATCAAAGCACTGATCAAAATTGCTATCTTTTTCATTCTCTTTTCAGGTTTTCTGTTAATATCCAGGATTCTGCACTATGGCTCCGTTGCTCTTGGCGATGACGTCGGACGAGATCGGAGCATAATATGACTTGCTGTCATAAGTGTAACGAAGCTCTGTACGTTCATGAAGCTTGAAAATGTACTTGCCTTCATCCACAACGTAGTAAGGGTAAAGAGCGTTGAACGTCTTGTTCTGGATTGTACTTTCGAACATCCTCCAACGTTTGAGATCCCAGAACGTCCGGTTCTCAAAAGCCAGCTCGCAACGCCTCTCGTTGATGACCTTCGCCTCGTCAACAGTGGTAAGTTCCTTCGTTCCGGCTCTTTTCCTGATCTGGTTGATCGGCCCAAGGGCATCTTCCATGGTCACGACACGGTCGTTGACTTCCTGCCCGATCAGATTGACCGCAGCCTCAGCCTTGCTGAGCAGAATCTCCGCGTAGCGCATCTCGATCCAGTCAACCGAACCGGCCCAGAAGTTTGCCGTGGCCGATGGATCCACCCACTTCCACACCAGGCAACCATTGCCGTTGGTCATCTGACTGCCCACTCCGCACCATCCCTGAATGGTCATGCCGGAAGGATGTTTTTCAGAGAAAGACGCTGATTCATAAAGTTTTCCTCCAGGATAACTGTCATAGATTCCTTTCCTTACCTCGAAAATCGCTCCATTGCGCCCCGGAATCTCGGCTCCAGGAACAAGGACGGATGCCTTGAGTCTCGGCTGGGCGTCCGCAAAGAGATCCTGAGTGTTGTCGTAACGAACAGGATCAGAATCAGTTCCTATGTTGAGTCTGAAAGGGTTTCCATTCTTGTCATCAAAGAGAAGAAGCCACTCTACAGTAGGAGAAATCTCTCCGGAATCAGTCACCATGGAATAGTGGTAAGGAAGCTGCTGGCATGTCCAGTTCTCCGGACGAGGCGTGGAAGCACCGGCATTATATTCTTTGATGAACATTCTTTCCTTATTGGCGGAAGACTCATCAATGAATATGTTCCAGTAGTTTTTGATCATGCCTGCTTCTGTCCCGTCGTTGTAGACGTTGTACAGCTCATACTTTCCGCCGTTGTCCATGGCCTTGCAAGCCGCGTCGTAGGCCAGCTTATAGTACCGCGACATTTCCGATGAGGAAATTCCGCAAAGGCCGTCAAGCTGTACGGAGGAACGCTTCGCCTCACATGCGGCGGTCAGCATCGCGCGGGCCTTGAGTCCGGCGGCTATGTACTTGTTGGCGCGTCCTGCGGCAAGTTCATTCTCTTCCATCAGTTCATAGGCCTTGTCAAGATCCTCGGCGATGAAATCGTAGCACTCACGCTCAGTGTTTCTCGGCTTGACAAGCTCATCATCTGTCATGTTGACGTAGCTTTCCGCAGATGTGACGATCGGAACGCCGCCATAACTTCTGACCATGGCGAAATACATGAACGCCCTGCAGAAATAAGCCTCACCGAGCCAATGGTTATATTTCTTCTCCTGTCCGGTGAATTTGTCCTTGTTGGCGGTTATTCCCTTGATGGCAAGATTAGCGTAACGTATGGCGCTGTAGTCCCACCATGCAAGCATGTCGCCATTGCAAGACTTAGGAGCCATGGCCACACGAAGAGGAATCACCTCGGCTTCTCCAGTCACCACGCTCGGATTGTTCCAGATGGAGAAAGGCATGCCGTTGTCACCGTTGATGCCACCGACCACACTGGCGTTATGCGCGGCGATAGGCAGATAGGCATACAATGTCGCCAAGGCCGCGGTTATTCCGACCTCATTGCCATAGACCTGGTCTTCCCTGAGATTTTTTGTCGGCTCGATGTCAAGACTGACACAAGAGCCGCTCACCAGAGCCATAAAGGAGGCGCTTGCCGTAAGGAATATGTTTCTTAATCTCATAGTGCCTTAAAATTTAATGTTAACTCCGAAATTGACAGTGCAGATCAAAGGATATGTAGTGCCGTAACCGGAAGACGGATGCTCCGGATCAAGGTATTTAAGTCCTGTGAATGTCAGCAGGTTGTAGGCGTTAGTGAACACTCTCACTGAAGATGCGTTGACTTTCTGCACCCATTTCTTCGGAAGGGTGTAGCCGAGTTCCAGAGACTTAAGACGAATGTAGGACGCCTCGTGAAGGGAAGCCGCGGATGTGCTTGTGTTCAGGCTCATGGCGTTGCTGCCTTGACTTGTGGTCGGAAGGTAGCCGCGAACCCACTTCGTTCGAGGATCGAGAGGATCAGCCGAAGCGTCCTCCATGTGCCAGCGATCAAAGAAGAAATCCGGTCCGTTCTTGTCGTAGATGAACGGAGTGGATAGATACCAGTCGTATTTCACATTGTTGAACGCCCCGCCTTGGAACACAGCCGTCAAGTCGATGCCTTTCCATGAAAGGTCAAGTGTAAGGCCATAATAAAGCACAGGGGTGGTCTGGGCGCCATATTTGATCGGATGAAGGTCATTCTCATCAATCACACCGTCTCCGTTCCAATCCTCATAGCAGTAGTCTCCAGGCTTGAGCTGCGAGTTGCCAAGGTTGTCCATGATCGGAGCATCCCAGATCTCGTAAAGATCATTGAACTGGCCAGCATAGTCATAGCCCCACCAGATGTCGTTGTACCGGTTTGTCGAGTTGTTTCTCCAGTTAAGGTACTGGGTGCCGTAGTCCGTGTGTTCAACATAACGGTTCATCATCCTGGAGAACGCCATGTTTCCTGTAATGCCATACTGGAAATCTCCAAAGTGGTTATGGTGACGGACGGTAAGGTCAAATCCCCTCGTGCGGTCACTGTTGAGATTTTCCTGCGCGAGGCTCTGTCCGAGCCAGTCAGGAATCGTCACGTTTCTTGTGGCAGGCTTGCCGGTTCGGTAGCGCTGGAAGAAATCGATCTCGAATCCCAAAAGGCCGTTCCAGAAATTTCCGTCAAGACCGATGTTCGCTGTCTGAGTCCTGATCCATGTCAGATTCTCGTTAGGCGTAGCAAGCAACTTGACCAGATTCTGATCCTTGCCGTTCCAGAGTATCGGCCACCAGTCAATGGAGCCGGGGCCATATTCATAACCTTCGATGTACTGGAAATTGGCTGTGCTGTCGTCTCCTGACTCTCCGAACGAGGCGCGCAGCTTGAGATTGTCGAGAAAATTGAGGTTGAGGTTTTTGACAAATGGTTCCTCAGAGATGCGCCATCCGGCAGACACTGACGGGAAGAAACCCCACTGGTGTCCTTTGTAGAACTTGGACGAACCGTCATAGCGGAACGCCGCCTCAATGTAGTATCTTTCCGACCAATCGTAATTTATCCTGCCGACCAAGGACTTGCTGGCGATCTTCCAAAGTCCGCTCTGGTCGGATGTCCTGACCCCGCTCGTGTAATAAGCAGAATCCATAGAACCGACCTGACCGTCGCTGACACCGTTTGAAAGTTCTCCAAGAGAATTCATCTGGATGTAGCGCATGGCGTAGAAGTTGTCCATGTCGGTTGTCTGCTGCTCATAAAGGGCAAGCGCGGCGACATGATGCCTCCCGAAATCATGATTGTAGCTCAATGAGGCCTGAAGCAGGTTGTTCTGGCTGAAGCGTGTGCCGCGTTTGATCGAATTGAGATCCGGATCGTCATCCTTTCCACCGTAGACAGAAGGGATGAACTCGTTGGCGTCAATGTTATAGGTGTAGAGCGTATAGGATTTCTTCAGCTCCTTGAACTCCCAGTTCGTGTAGTCATAGGAGTATGAAGCCTTGGCCTGAAGCCCTTCTACCCAAGGGAAGTCATAAGTCAATGTTCCCGTCACCTGAATGAGCCTCTGCTTGTTTCTCTTGTAACCGACGATGTCGGAATCAGTGATGGCCAGAGGGTTGTAGCCCTGGGAGATGTTCTGCATGTACGGCTTGGTGTAGTTGGCGTATGCAGCGTCCACAGGTTTCTCAACCCATGCAGTACGGTAGAAGATCTCAGTGTCGTAATAAGGGCTGTTCTTGGTGTCCATCATGCCGTTGATGAGGACCTCTGCCTTCAGGTTTTTGGTGACATCAGCCGAGATGTTGCTGCGCAGGTTGAACCTTTCGTAGTTCAGGTCACCCGTGCTGAAAACACCCTGCTGGCTGAGATAGGCGAAGTTTGAGAAATATTGGATCTTATCGTTTCCTCCCGACATTGACACCGTGTGAGATGTCTGAGGAGAATAATTGTTGTTGTTGATCCTCCACCATTCCGTACCGACCTTCTGTCCGCTTTTGTATTTTTCAATCTCATCCAGAGAATAGACAAAGGATCCTGGTGCCATGGAACCACGCATGATGTTGTTTTCGTTGGTGATTTCCATGAACTGCCACGCGTTCAATCCGTCAGGGGTGTTGATCGGAGTGGAGAACCCGGCGTAGCCTTCATATTCAATGTGCGAGTCACCGGATTTGCCTTTCTTCGTTGTGATAAGGATAACTCCATTCGATGCCCTCATACCATAAATGGCCGCCGAGGCGTCCTTCAATGTGGATATACTTTCGATCTCGTTGGCGTCAAGTCTCTCCATGTTGTCACGCGGGACACCGTCAATGATGACAAGAGGTTGACCCAGACCTCGTATGTTGATCGAGGAAGAAAACGAGCCTGGTTCTCCGGAAGTCTGCACCACACGGACTCCAGCCATTTTTCCCGCAAGCATATTCACGACATTCTCGCTCCTGGTCTCTTTCAGCGCCTGTGAGTTGACGGAAGAGATAGCGCCCGTCAACGAAGCTCTTTTCTGTGTTCCGTAAGCAACGACGACCACATCATTCAATGTTGTCATGTCTTCTTCCAGAACGACATTCAAGACTGATTGAGATTGAGGAATCTGTACGTTCCTCTCACGGTAGCCCAAACTTGAGAATGTTAACGTGACGGTTCCGGTTCCTTGGACAGGAAGCGTGTAGTTTCCGTCCAGATCCGTGGTAGTCCCCCGATCGGTTCCCTTTACAAGGACTCCCGCACCGATGACAGGATTGCCTCCCACATCCTTCACGGAGCCGGATACCGACCGACCCTGAGCCCAGGCGGAACCATGATTCAGACCTATGGCCAGGAACAGCATGACCAGCGCTCCCGCCATATTCCTTAGTTGATTGGAAAATGCCATCATTTTAGTGTTTTTTCTTTGCGGTGCGAATTTGGCTTTATTTAACGAAAAAACGATTTCGATTCATTCCAATTAAGGATTTGAATAGCCCAAAACGTTTAAGAAATCCGATTTTGGAACAATACTGTCGTTATTGGAACAATTCTTTCCTTATGTTTGACTAACTTCGTCATCAAATAAACAATGGTCATGAATTTCCTGCATCGCTCGTGCATTATTTTATCCTTTTTCTGGACAGCTCTGTCGTTCTCTCAGAGTCCCTCTGTTTATTTCAACAGGCTCACGATGGAGAACGGTCTTTCGCACAATTGTGTCAACAAGGCGATAGAGGACAAGAATGGATTCATCTGGTTTGCCACAAGCGAGGGCCTCAACCGCTACGACGGGAAGAACTTCAAGTCATTCACATTCTCCGACAGTGGGCAAGACACCACACCAGTAAGTTCTTTCGTGTCTTTGATGGAGGACGATTCCGGACTGTTCTGGGTCGGGACAATCTCAGGATTGTACATATTCAATCCCCAAAAGGAAACTTTCATTCCGATGGAAAAGGCAACCGCTGACGGAAAGAGGATCACGGACAAGATCACCGACATCGCGAAAGGAAAGGACGGAGACATCTGGATAGCCGACTACTCTCACGGAATATTCAGGTATAACACCAAAAGAGACGAACTCAAGTGCTATTGCTCCGGCAAAGGAACATTGGCCGTGGATGAGGTGCTGACCATCTGTTGCGACAACGACAGCACCATCTGGGCCGGCACGATCGGCTACAACTCGGCAGGATTGAACCGGTTCGACGAGAAGACTGACTCATTCGTGCTGTACAACACGCTGTACAAAAGCGGTGTCAATAAGATAGTGGAAAGCAGCACAAATGACTTGCTGATCGGAACGCCAAAGGATGGTGTGTTCACATTCAACAGGGTGACCGGAGAATCCGATCTGGTCTTTACGGTTCCTGACAAGGACATGTTCGTCAACGACATACTGGTAGCGAAGGATAAAATCTGGATCGGGACAGGTGACGGACTTTACGTCTATGACAGGAAAACCGCCGACATCCGAGTGTTCAAATCGGATCTGACAAAGAAGAACACCTTGTCAAGCAATGAGATAACAAGCATCCTGAAGGACCATAACGGCGGGTTATGGTTCTGTACCTTGTCAAGAGGAGTAAACTATCTTCCAGACAATTACAACGACTTTGAACTCTATCCGTGTTCCTACGGAAACGGGTTCAATGACGGACAGATCAAATCATTCGCCCAGGACAACGACGGAAATGTCTGGTTCGCCACCGACAAGGGGCTTGTGAAGTTTTCTCCAAAGACAAGGAGTTTCAACCAAGACCCGCTCAAAGGAGTCCAGCTTTCCGGAAAGAACATCAATCTTATACTCATCAACGACAACACGCTTTGGGTCGGCTACATGGGTAAAGGTCTGGACGAGATCGACCTGAAGACGCACAATCTGAAAAAATACCCTACAGAGCGGTCTGACACAGAGAACGCACTCAACGACAACAGCATCATGTCATTGTTCCTAAGCTCTGAAGGGAACATGCTTGTCGGAACCACAAGAGGAGCTAATGAGATCCACACGAAAAGCGGCGTGGTTGATGTGTTGATCACCCGTGACAACAATGAACTGATCAGCGACATCATCGAGGATGACGAACAGAATTTCTGGATGTCCTGCTACAACAACGGAATCTACTGGTACAATCCAAGGACGAAAAAATGGAGCATGTTCCGCCACACGGCGGGAGACCCGGACAGTCTGTGCGGCAATCAAATCACCGGGCTGTTCAAAGACAGCAAAGGAAATGTCTGGATACACACAGAAGGCAAAGGAATATGCCGTTACGACCATGCGACCCAAAGGTTCACATCGTACACAACCGAAGACGGACTACCTAACGATGTCATAGAGAAAGTATTGGAAGATAATTCCGGGAAAATATGGATATCCACCAACAACGGCTTATCATGCTTTGACCCGGCGAATGAATGCTTCACGAACTATTCATTCGCTGGAGGCCCACTATCAAACCAATTCCTGCACCAATCCGGCATGAAAGATCACGATGGATTCATGTACTTCGGCACATCGGAGGGATTCCTGAGATTCCGGCCGGAAAGCCTTAACGCACAGCAGCATGACGCCCCTATCTTCTTCACGGATCTGTTCATCGACAACCAATGTGTAAAAGTTGGTGGCAAAGGGGCTTCATTGGATAAATCCATTGTCTGCGCTGACAAGATCGTCATCAACCACAGACAGAATTCCATCAGGCTGTCATTCGCCGAGCTGGACTGGTGTCCTTCCCGCACAAGTCAATTCTGCTACAAACTGGAGAACTATGACAGCGATTGGATTCCGGCACACGACAACCAAATCTACTATTCCAATCTGCCGAGCGGAAAGTATCGTCTGACCATCATCAATGCCAAGAACATCAAGCGGGCGGACAAATCAAACTCTCGCAGCGTCACAATCATAGTCAAACCTAGTCCTTGGCTTGGCAGACCGGCATGCCTTGCCTATCTTGTGTTAGGACTCGCCGTGATCTTCTTGATCATCAAATCCTTGTACAAAAGACAGACAGAGAAGAAAAAACGAATGATGGAAGAACTCAAGGCAGATGAGGAAAAGGCAGTCTATGACACCAAGCTTGCGTTCTTCACAGGAATAGCCCATGAGATAAGAACACCGCTGTCTCTCATAGTGGCTCCTTTTGAGATCATTTCATCACCGAAAAGCACAGAAGAGGAGAAAGCGTCATGCATCGATGTCATGAAAGAGAACCTCAACAGGCTGACCGAACTGACAAGGCAGATGCTCGATCTCTCTATCATAGAGCAGGAAGGATTCATCCTCAACAAAGTGCCTACCGACATCAACGACTTGGTGGAAACCGTCCTCAAATCGTTCAGAATTTCCCTCCAACGCAATGAGGTCCACATCGAGAAGCAACTTTGCGAACCACATGTCATAGCGAGCGTGGACAAAGAGGAGTTCATCAAGATTGTCAGCAACCTTCTCAGCAACGCCGCAAAGTACTGCAAAGGAAACATCAAGATAACACTTGAGAAAGAAGACTACATTTTCAGACTGAAAGTATGGAACAACGGTTCTTCGATCGAGCCGGAGTTCCGGGAGAAGATCTTCGAGACTTTCTACCAGGTACCTGGCAGTCAAAAACTTGGCGGAGTCGGTGTTGGTTTGTCCTTGGTCAAGAAATTTGTAGGAATGCACAATGGCAGTGTCTATGTGAACCCTGAAACAGAATCAGGTACAGAGATGGTGGTTGAGATCCCTTTGGGCAACAATGACATCGAATATCCGGAAGAACGTACTGAAAAGGACATCCAGGATGAGGACAGTGTCAGCACGACCTCGAAAAAGGCTTCCGTGATGGTGGTTGACGACAACAAAAGCATGGTCCGATTCCTTAAGAAGCTTCTTGGCAGACAGTTCAGGGTCATCACGGCAGAGGATGGGACATCGGCCATCTCGATGCTCAGGCAACATCCTATAGACCTCATGATTTCAGACGTGATGATGTCAGACCTCGATGGAATCTCATTGTGCCGTTTGGTCAAAAACCATGATGAGTTCAAGCACATCCCTGTAATTCTTCTGACAGCGAAAACCGACCTTGAGTCAAAAGTTGCCGGAATAGACGCCGGAGCGGAAGCGTACATTGAGAAACCCTTCTCCGCGAAACTGTTGATAGCGCAGATCAACAACATACTAACAAACAAAAGAGTGCGTAAAAAGATCGCCGAGGACACTTCCCTCAAGATAGCAAACGAGGACAATTTCACGGCGAAGGACGAGATGTTCGTCAAAAAACTGTACGAAACCATCAACAACAACCTTTCCGATCAGAATCTTGATGTGAACTTTCTGTCGGAAAAACTGCACATAAGCCGTTCGAACCTCTACAGGAAAATCAAGGAAACGACCGGAATGAGTCCAGGTGAGCTGATAAAGGACATCCGGCTTGAGAAAGCCGCAACGATGCTGAGCGAAGGCAAAATGAGGATCAATGAGATCAAAGACATGGTTGGATACTCCTCATCATCCTACTTTGCCAAGAATTTTCTCAAAAAATACGGTGTGCTTCCAAAAGACTACATTAAAAAGCAATGAATATGAGAAAGCAATCAAACGGACTAGCGTTCAGTATGGTTCTGACAGCATTATTTGGAATCTTTTTCAATGATGATCTTTCCGCGCAGGAAAGACTGATCACAGGCATGCAATGCGAGCATCTTGAAAATCCTATCGGACTAGACACTGATAAGCCTCGTTTTTCCTGGGTGCTTCCTGAAGGCACAGTCTCACAGACCGGTTACGAGATAATTGTCGGCACGGACTCGTCTTCCGTGATGAACGGAGCAGGGAACGTCTGGAACTCAGGATTGGTAAAATCAAACAAAGTGCTTGCTGAATATGCCGGGACCGCACTCATGCCTTACACAAGGTACTGGTGGAAGGTTTCGGCCCAAAACGAGAACGGAGAGACCATAACCAGTCCCGCAGCCTTTTTCGAGACAGGTCTGATGAGCATGTCTGAATGGAAAGGCTGGTGGATAACAGACACCAAGGACTTGGAATCAAGGCCTGCCGGCGCTTTCCGTAAAGACTTCGGCACCCACGGCAGGATCGCCTCCGCTAAAGCCTACATCGCGGCGGCTGGATTCTTTGAACTCTATGTGAATGGAAAGAAAGTCGGAGACGAGCGGCTGGAGCCTGATTTCACCAGATATGACAGAAGGACACTCTACATCACCAAAGATGTGACAGATCTTGTAAGAAATGGTGGAAACACGATAGGAGTCCTGATGGGAAACGGATGGTACAACCATCAATCGGTAGCCGTATGGGACTACGAGACAGCCCCTTGGAGACACCGTCCGTCTTTCTGCCTTGATCTTCGCATAACCTACGAAGACAGCACGGTACAAACAGTGATCTCAGACAAGACTTGGAAGACACATCTGTCAGAAATCGTGTTCAATAACATCTACACGGCAGAACACACAGACGGAAGACTTGCCATGGGAAAATGGTCAGAACCGGGCTATGACGATTCCGGGTGGAGCAATGTGAAACTTACAGTGTCTCCATCGGAGACGATTGTAGCGCGTCAAATGAGGCCCGTAAGGGATGTAGACACCCTCAAGGCTGTCTCTGTGACAAAACTCTCCGACAAAGACTATATTTTTGATTTCGGACAGAACATCTCCGGAGTCACAGAACTGAGGATCAAAGGGGAAAGAGGCATGACAGTGTCTCTCAAACATGGAGAATTCCTTAAAGATAACGGACACGTCTCAACTGAAAACATCGACTACTTCTACCATTCTGACACACTCAAGGAACCGTTTGCCACCGACATATTCACTCTTGGAGGAAATGGCGATGAGTCGTTCAGGCAACGTTTCGGCTACAAAGGGTTCAGGTATGTGGAAGCGTCCATTGACAGGCCTGCTGTACTTGACGAAAACAATCTCACGGCATATTTCGTCCACAGTGACATTCCCACAAAAGGTCACATACACACGTCCAGCGAGATCATAAACAAGCTTTGGAAGGCATCTTGCTATTCCTACCTCAGCAACCTTGTAGGCTATCCTACAGATTGCCCGCAAAGGGAGAAGAATGGCTGGACTGGAGACACAAACGCTGCCATGGACCTAGGCTTCTACAATTATGACCCCATCACAGTCTACGAGAAATGGATGGATGACCATAAGGACGCACAGCTGCCGAACGGAGTGTACCCGAACATCATTCCGTCTCCGGGATGGGGCTACGATTGGGCCAACGGCACTGACTGGACAAGCACGAACATCGCCGTTCCATGGAAAACATGGCTGTTCTATGGCGATGACCACCTTCTCAGGTCCATGTACAGCAACATGAAAGCCTACATGGACTACATAGAACGGACTTATCCTGAAGGCCTTACTGATTGGGGATTAGGCGATTGGATTCCTGTCAAATCCACATCGTCGGTCGAATTGACCTCATCTATATACTACTATGACGACGCTAGGATGATGGCGAGGATCGCAGCCATCACAGGACATGACGAAGATGTACTACACTACAAAGAGTTGGCTGAAAGAATCAAATATCTCATCAACAAAAAATATTTGAATCCCGACACCTCCATTTATGCTTCCGGAACAGAGACCGAACTGGCCATGCCGTTGTACTGGAACATCGTTCCAGAAGAGTACAGGCAAAAAGTCGCTGACAATCTTGCCGCCGTCGTTCGTGAAAAAGGTCTGGATGTTGGCCTTCTCGGCTCCAAGGCCATTCTTGGAGCGCTAAGTGACAACGGCCATCTTGATCTAGCTTTCAGCCTTGCATCAAGCCAGGAATATCCTTCATGGGGCTATTGGCTAAAGAACGAAGGCACCACGTTCTATGAGAACTGGGATCTTACCAGAATCAAGGACCTCTCTCTCAACCACATGATGTTCGGAGAGATAAACGCCTGGTTCTACAAGTCTCTGGCAGGCATAACTCCTGACGAAAACCATCCAGGATTCTACAGGTTCAATGTCAAGCCAGGCTTCGCCAAGGGTCTCGATCATTTCGAGGCTTCCTTCCGGTCTCCCAACGGAGAGATCCGTTCAGAATGGATCAGAAAAAGGCGTACAATCACGTATTCAGTGACCGTTCCGTCAAATTCCATCGCTTATTTGATACTTCCTGATGGGGAAAGAGAACTCACATGCGGACGCTACACATTCAAGATCAAGCAATAGCACCGTACTTGCATAAAATTTGAAAGAGCCGCAGAGGAACAATCCCGTGCGGTTGGTTGTTGCCGACCGTACGGCCGGCATCCACCAACAAAAAAGGAAGACTCTCGTCTTCCAGCATCATGTCAACGGAAACAGTACGTTTGACAACCACTTTAGGGGAATGGACCATCCGATGTAAACCGGTCCAGTGAATGTGTAAACAATCTTAGTTTAACCACCCCAAAAGTGTCAACCATTCTCAGGGAAGGTCATCGTATTATGGCACAAAACACCTTATTCAGCCAAAACATGATAAAACATACAAGTTTTGGCTGAATAAGAATTTTAATTTGGCCAAAAGTAAGGTTTTTTATATATTTATGGCCAAATAAGGATTGTTATGGTAGGAAGAGAGGTCGAAAGACAAAAATTACAAAGAGCGTTGGATAGGAACAGGGCTCAAATCATCGTTGTCTACGGAAGAAGGCGTGTTGGAAAGACATACCTGATAAACGAGTTTTTCAACAATACTTTTGCATTCAAGCACACTGCTGTGTCTCCGGTTGATAAAGGATCAGCAAAAGGACAGCTTCAGAACCAACTGGAAGAGTTCTTCTACTCCATGAAATCCTACGGCCTTTCAAGTACGAAGACCTGTCCAAAGACATGGATTGAAGCCTTTCACCTGTTGCAGGAGCAGATGGACAAGAAAGCAGACGGAAACAATCAAATCATATTCATTGATGAATTGCCATGGATGGACACTCCACGGTCAGGGTTTGTCAGCGCATTCGAACACTTTTGTAATGATTGGTGTTCCGCCCGCAGCCATGTAAAATTAATAGTATGCGGATCAGCCACGTCATGGATTTGCGATGAGATGCTTGAGAATAAGGGCGGACTGTACGATAGGGTAACCACAAGCATCTACGTCAGGCCTTTCACATTGAGGGAATGTGAGGCCTTTTTCAAAGACGAAGGCTTTCATTTGGATAAATATGACATTGTGCAGGCATACATGACATTCGGCGGCATACCATACTATCTGTCACAGTTTCAGGAAGATTTAAGTGTAGTGCAAAACATTGACAATCTACTGTTTGACAAGGATTCCATTCTAAACGATGAATTTGATAGGCTCTTCTCCTCCCAATTCGCCAACCCAGAAGCCCTCAAATCAATCATCATTGCTATCGGCAAGAAAAGATGCGGACTTACAAGGGAAGAATTGACAAAGGGTCTCAATATCACCTCCGGAGGTTCCCTTTCACGATCGTTGGCTGCTCTTGAAAAAAGCAGACTCATATTATCCTACAAACCATTCGGAGAAAAAAAACTAAAATACAGACTCTCTGACCCATTCTGCTCGTTCTATCTACACCATGTGAAGAAGAACAAAAATCAGCAACATTTCTGGCAGATGAACTATAATTCTCCTGCCATGAACAACTGGCTTGGACATGCCTTTGAAGAAGTGGTGTTCAATCATATAGACCAGGTAAAACAGGCTTTGGGCATCTCAGGCGTTCTATCCTCGGAATCCGCATGGAACGTCAGCGGCACGGACACGGATGAAGGAATGCAGATCGATCTTCTGATTGACCGAGCGGACAGAGTCGTGAATGTCTGTGAGATCAAGTTCTGTAACGACAACTATATTGTTACCTCCGCATACGCCCGCAAGATAACGAATCGGGTTGACCGGACATCAGAGATGTTCAAACACAAGCGCAGCATAGCAAGCGTGCTGATCACCACCTATGGACTCAAAAAAAACGAATATTCAAGCCGGTTCCAGAAAGTACTCACACTTAAAGACTTGTTCGGGTAGATTCTTTGGGAACAGAAGGATGAAAAAAAGGGCCGCAGAGGAACAATCCCGTGCGACCCTTTGTCGTATTAAGTAAAATTAGATATTATTCCACTTTTCTGGCGCCGTCGCTGATCACTACGTCGTAGAACTTAGGATCGTGACCGAACCTGGCAGTGAACTGCTCCTTGACGGCGGCGATGAACGCGTCGTAGAGTTCATCCTTCACGAGGTTGATCGTACAGCCTCCGAAGCCGCCACCCATCACGCGTGAACCGGTCACCTCGCACTTGCGGGCAAGCTTGTTGAGAAAATCAAGTTCCTCGCAGCTGACCTCGTAGAGTTTGCTCAATCCGAAATGAGTCTGGTACATCATCTCGCCGACGATCTCGTAGTCGCCTCTTTCAAGGGCGTCGCACACGTCAAGGACTCTCTGAACCTCTCCGATGACATATTCAGCCCTGAGAAAATCCTCCGCAGGAATCTCCTCACGAACCTCGTCGAGCCAAACTCTCTTGGCATCGCTGAGGAATTCCACCTCAGGATGGTTCTTTCTGATGGCCTTCGCGGCGTTCTCGCAGGACTCTCTCCTCTTGTTATACGCCGAAGAGGCCAGTTCATGTTTCACACAAGAATCAACAAGGACGAGCTTGTACCCCTTCGGATCAAACGGGAAGTACTTGTACTCCAATGTTTTGCAGTTAAGACGGATGAGACTGCCTTTCTTTCCGAAAATCGAGGCGAACTGATCCATGATCCCGCACTTCACGCCGCAGTAGTTATGCTCTGTGGACTGGCCGATCTTGGCAAGGTCGAACTTGTCGATCTTGTTGTCGAACAGGTAGTTGATGGCATAAGCGAATGTGCTTTCAAGAGCCGCGGACGAAGACAGTCCGGCTCCGAGCGGAACGTCTCCGGCGAAGACAGTGTCAAAGCCCTCTACCTTTCCGCCACGCTTCACGGTTTCCCTGCACACACCGAAGATGTAGCTGGCCCACTGCTGCTTAGGCTTGTCCTCCTCATTGAGTCCAAACTCAACATATTCATCATAGTCAAGCGAGAAAGCCTTTACTTTCTGCGTTCCGTTCAACTTGACCTCAGCCATGATTCCGCGATCAATGGCTCCTGGGAAAACGTAACCTCCGTTGTAGTCAGTGTGTTCACCGATGAGGTTGATACGGCCGGCCGAAGCGAAAACTTCACCTTCAGCGCCAAAGAGAGTCTGGAATTTCTCTCTGATTTTGGTTTTCATTTCCATATTATGTGATTTTAGTTTTGTCCGTTCAAGGAAGCCGCGCAAAACCGACTTCCAATAAGGCAAATTTAACAAATATTTGTTGATTATCTACCGAATCCTCACAACAATCGGACAATGATCGCTCACTCCACCGACATACCGTGGTCCAGTGTACGTACGAAGCGGTTTTTCCCCTGAATGAGCATTGTCCCACGTCATCAGGAAAGGAATCCTCAGGACCCGCATTTCAGGAATATGCCCGTTCACGGCAATGTTCTCCGAGACAAAGAACATGTCAATCATCTCCCATTTACCTGAATATCTTATCGTTCCCTCACCTCTTTCCGCCAACGGAGCCGCAATGTTCAACAAAGGATAAGGCTGCCCATCCGTCAATATTCCGAAAGCCGGATTATCAGGTGTGTCGTTGAAATCACCCATCGCGACTATATTCCTTAAGCCGGCATTTTGAAGCGAGTCAGTGGCGTTCCTCAATCTCAGGAGAGCCATCTTGCGCCTGTCATTGGTCTTGCCGCCGTATTTGGACGGATGGTGATTCACCAGAAACGCCACACTGTCCCCGTCCTGCCTCCGGAATTTTGTCAAAAGAATATCCCTGGTCCTCAACGGAGGGTCAGCCCCACCCCCGACTCTCAAAGGCACAGCCTGAAGCAGTTCAAGTCTGGATAATCTGTAAAGAAGGGCAACATCAATCCCACGCGGGTCAGGAGAGTCAAAATGCACGATCTCGTAGTCTGTCTTGTAGAGAGGCGTGTCCTCCAAAAGCCTTTTGAGAACAAAACGGTTTTCCACCTCGGCGATTCCTATAACGTCTGGAAGCGCGCCCTCGCGGTCCTTTATCCAGAATATCGACTTCGCTATCGCATTGCATTTCGCCGTGAACCTGCGTTTTGTCCAATGCTTTTTACCGAATGAGGTAAATTCAGCCTCGGACTCGCTTCCGTTAAGGCTGTCCCTGCGCCAATCAAAGAGATTCTCCAGATTCCAGAACATGACAAGCGTCTGATCTTCTCCTCCGGCCGCATTTGAAATACTTAAACATATATGAACCTTATGAGCAACGATGGCGGCCGGAAAGAGAAGAAAGAAAAACAATATGATGATCGTTCTTTTCATTCCACCGGCAAATATGCGGCACAAAAACGTAAAAAACGAAAAGAAACAGAAAAACTTTTTTTATGACATGTTCTTTTTGAGATTTGAATGTTTTTTATCCATACCAACCTTGGCAATCATTTGGAAATAAGTTGGCAATCTTTTGCAAAGGGCAGCTTAATTAACTGTAAAATAACATATTGCCAAAGATTTGGTAAAAATTTATCTTCTTAAAAAGGATTACTAAAACTAATCAAAACAGATTCATTATTCGTATCTTTGTCATAAAATAAATTTTATTGATTTAAGAACTTAATAGGATATGTCTTTGAAATGCGGAATAGTCGGACTTCCGAACGTAGGAAAGTCAACTTTGTTCAACTGCGTGAGCTCAGGCAAGGCCCAGAGCGCGAACTTTCCTTTCTGTACAATCGAGCCTAATCTTGGCTCGACGAACGTTCCGGACAAGAGGCTGGAGGTGCTTGCGGACATGTGCAAGCCTAAGAGCGTTGTCCCGGCCACTGTTGACATCGTGGACATCGCCGGTCTCGTCAAAGGTGCCAGCAAGGGAGAAGGACTTGGAAACCAGTTTCTCGCCAACATCCGAGAGACCGATGCAATCCTTC
>OJAR01000097.1_pt1 | contig 31946 bp, 29 predicted proteins | sample 1589431 | NCBI WGS metagenome assembly OJAR01 (sample SAMN03283242) | human gut metagenome | biome: human-associated habitat; material: feces | host: Homo sapiens | place: Peru | collected 2012 | reverse complement strand
TTGCTTACAATCGTCTGTTCTACACTTTTGCTTCTAAGAGCAAACATGCAATTGGGTGAACTTAAAGAGAAAATTGATAATATCCAAATTGAGATACCTAAAGCGATTGCAAATGCAGCAGCGGAGGGATGATTATGGCAAAACGAGTTTTATCAACAGTCCTTCTAATTGCATATATCCTGTCATTCTCGATAATGCCTGTTCGTGCACTAGAAGCTAACTACCAGACTGCGGAAATTATTGTGGATAGCTTTGGAAATAAGTATACCGAAAAAGTACTGATCAATGATAATCATACACTTTTTGCCCCAATAAGCTGGTTTACAAGATATGGCTTGATGGCATACATGGAAGAATCCAACCGATATGTGTTTTATTATGCTGGTGAGGAAACTGTTAAGCCGTTCACCAAGCGGATCTATATCGATAAGAATGGCCGAGAAGTGAACTGTGGCTGTTATATTACGGAAGCAAAATTTCAATCATATATAACACATAAATTCACTCAGTCTATCGTTAGTGAAGACACATTGTACCTACCGTTGGCAGAAATGCTGCCCCTGTTCAATGCACAAATAGAAATCACAGATGACGGCATTTTACATATTAATGCGAATGCGGTATCAGCGTTCAGCGCATTATATGGCTTGAATCTACAGGAACTGGCATTTGACGCATATCGCGATGTTGTAGGCCATGAGTTTATGACTGCGTTAGGTATGCTCATTGATACAATTCTAGGGTTGCGTATTGATCGCTTGGATGGCCTTTTTAACACAGGAGAATACAACGACTATAGAGAACTATTCAAAGCGTATTTGGTAGATGATGCAGTGTTTCTTTCTGCCTATGATGAAGATCAAACGCCGACAGAGCAGTTTATGGAAACAAAAAGAAATAACCTGAAAGAAATAGATGGGCTTCTGAGCAACGCCAAAATCGGGCCCGACTTTTTGGGGTATATATTGGATTCTGAATTGTATCCAGGGTTCCATGATTTTAAGGATTTCTACTCTGGAATGAGCGATACTGCAGAGGGAATATACAAAATTGCTGACTATAGCAATACCTACATGAATCAAGTGGATGATCACTTGAATATGCTGGAAGCTGTATACAGTGCCGAATTTTTTGGAGAGGCAAATCCTGCATACAAGGCTGCGGTACAGATTACATCTACCTATGGATCAGATAGTGCCAAGCAGCGAAAGGAAATTGTCCACTCCGCGCTGCATGACTTTATCGTTAGCGAGTTCGGTGGGACTGCTGTAAAGGAATTTGGTCTAACACCATACAAAATTGCATTCAAGGCTGTGAAACTGGCCCTTCCGGAAGCCGTGGAAGAAGTAGGGAAAGCCGCACAGTTGGGATACATGGACGATGTGGTGAACCATGCTTGCAGAGTGTTCGATAAGCGTACACAGGACATGCAGTTTGATACAGAATCCTTGGATGAATTAAGATTGACGGTTATGCTGGCACTGGTGGCATCCCGACACGCATACAACACATTCTGGGAAGATCACGAGAAAATTGAAAAGATTAGTGACGTTCTCATGGGCCTTTATCTGGCAGCAGAAAGTGTGGATTGTGAATCTGTAGATTACTATTCTGCCATGCTTTCTGAATTGAACAGAAGGGTATCAATGTTGGATGTGAAGGTTACTGGTACCATTGATGCACCTGATACGAAAGATATTTTCGATGAAACCTATTGGCATATGAGCTTCGGTCAATCCCTTGGCTATAACTATGTTGCTAAATTCAGCGCCGATGGAACCTTTGTTGCACGAGGGATGGGGTCAGGTGCATACGAAGATGGCACCTATACATATACCAACGGGAAACTGGTGATCGTCTTTGATATTGATGGTTTTGGATATCCGTCAACCATTGAATATAGCGGAAATAAAGATGGCTTTACTTCACTTGATAAATACCCAATGCAGGTAGGTGAAGATTTTTATTGGATTTCACCAGATGATGGCATGTCATCGTATTTTAATGAAGGACTTTCGTGCGGGACACAAAATGGATGCATTGTTTCGCTTGATAACGCAAGCGTCACTTCATATTTCTCGGATCAAAATGTAAGTTTTTCACTTGACAGTGGCAAACGGGTTGAATGCTCAATTATTAAGTTGCATCAGTCTGTTCGTAATTGCACATCAATTGCTGTTAATCTTGAGATCACAGAATTACGAGCCGGAAATGTTCAGGGAGAATGGGGTTTCTATGTACGTGATCTAAATGGAACATGGCATTTGGCAGATACGTTTGAGTTGAACGGTAATTCAACCAGAGCGGTGATTGTTTTTGATGAGCCGATGGATTTTGATGCATGGGCATGTCCATGCCATGTGTTGGGTAATTATTGGGACTTCAATTTCTCTGTTTGGCTGGAAGATGCAAATGTTTTTCAGTCTGATGAATAACTGCTTGTAAGATAAGACAATGCTGAAGGAAAGGTGGAAGTAGATGTGGTTTGCCCAAAATGTAAAGCAACAGTTCCTGGCGATAGCGCATTCTGCCAAGTTTGCGGCAGTGATGTGAGAGCCACGGCGACTATCGGTCATGGAACACTGAGGAATGATCCGTTCTCAACTTTAGGAGATTTAGATCAAGACACGAATGCCAATAGTGATTCTTGTAATTGGGATCGCTTCCGCTATTCCAAAAAAAATTTCCGGCGCAATATCATCCCCTTCGTCAAATGAGAGTTGGCCTGATGCTGGCTATTCTTCAAATAACAACAGTCAGAATCAAGAAACAGCAGCACATAATAATCGACTTAGTTCTTCTTGCGACTATGTACTCTGCGCAGGATATGACAAATCTGGAAATGAATATGAGCTCGTTGCAAACCAAACCGAGTCGTCACGTGGTTTTGAAATAACAGTTGGTGTTATAAAAAACAACTCATGGCTGTACCCGCTCTCTTCTGATTTCCCATTTTTAGGAGATGATGGACTGTTTCATGTGTCAGTATCTGTATCATTTATTGGCGATGATGCTGATTCTGGTACATCCCTGCTACATCCTAATAGGGTTATTGACAAGTTGTATTTTATCGATTCTGGAGCTTTCTTGCTGGAATGCTATAGAGAAAGCCAAGAACTGTTTGGCCGTTCAGAATCGTATTATCTTCTGTTCAGCTGCGATACCTTAACTAGCATTAGAATTGATCGTTCTAAAACCAATGTGCTCTTTCGTTATAGTGAGCCGACATTTCTTTCTGGGCAAGTTGAATCTTACGGGAAAATCTATACAGATAATGGAAGAATAATCCTGTATGAAGAGACATCAGGTACATCCTCTGGATGGACAGAAGATCAAGTTTTTAGCTGGGACATTTTAGATACTCGAACACTTATCGCGGCAACAATTGCTTCTAACATAAAGGGCGTGCGCCCAAGAAGTGTTTTAGCAGAAGGGGTGTTCTTCTGCACAGATGGACAGTTTTACAACACAAATGCACAGCCAACAATTGATTTAACAGATTATGGCATTGATATTGGGGACTCTGGAGACATTTTCTTTGATGGCGGAACCTGTACATTCGAAGTTGAAAACAGCCTTGGAACGAGATTTCTAATTACAGTTGACTCTTCTGGCGCGCTTATCAGTGAGCAACCAGCATAATAGCTAAAAGAAAAAACTCATAGAAAAAACAAACATAATTGGGAGGATGTAATAAAATAAAATTGGAAACAACTACAGCTTGAAGTACAACGTGGATATCGCGATGTGTATTGACGCAGCTGTAAAGCTTCAAGCTACCGTCATAAGAGAGAAAGCCGGTACAGACGATAAAACTGAAAAGCCTGTCTTAAATTCGGAAAATACACATAGGGCTAAAGGATTTAAGAAACCAACCGATTTAGACTAAATTATTCAGATGAGGGATAACGATGGGAATTGATCCAATTAGAGCGGATAGCAAGCTGAAAATCATCATCGAATTTTTTGTGCTTCATCTTTACGCCGACGGCACAATGACCGAAAACCGCCGCTTTGATACATCTGCGAGCAAAAATGTCTTGTACACGCATGTCTTTCTCGATTTGTTCAAGCGCAAAATCATTCATATATGCAAACACGCAATTCTTGAATATAGATAGATAACTGAGAAAATAGTCTTGGTCTATTCATCGTCTTTATTCATCGACCTAACCACGACTTCGATGAATACGAGGACTCCCACGTTTCGTGCATATTCTGCTTACAGCTTCTCGACTGCCCGTTTCTTAGAAGAGACCCGTGCAGAAACAAACGAAAACGCCGATTTCATGCAGCCCTGTGTTATTTACGAAGACTACGGGAAAAGGAAATCATCGTGTTCCCCCAATATCGCATTCGTTCTTACTATCAAATGGTTCGGTGCAATGGAGATTTGGCGCAGAGACAGAGTATCCGGATGTGTCCTTGCTCGTACCATATAAATCCTTCCTTTCCTCCATAAACAACACTTGTGCAGATCGGGACGCGTATTAAACCGTAGCATGTTTGCTGCAACGAAAACGGATTGCTTGACTGCGTGCACAAAGGGGAGAGCAGCAGTCATGGCGCGCCCAGAAAGACAATGTCATGCCTGGATATTGCCGCGCACCGTGCCTTCATGAGGGGGGGAGCGCCTGCGTACTGCGGATCACTCCGTGTGTACCATAAATAACAGACCGTTCATATGAACGGTCCGTTTTGGTAAGCACATGTGTTAATCCTGACTCGACTGTTCACCGATGACAAGGACTTTGAAGAGACGCTCAATCCGCTTTGACGTCAACGATCTCGGTCTCAGCGATCGCCTTATCGATCATGGGCGCAAAGTCTACGAGCGCTTCGCTTTCGCGGAGTTTATCGACCTTGGGTTTCGTGACCGGGTGCTGCGGAACAAATACCGTGCAGCAATCCTCGTAGGGAAGGATGGAGGTTTCAAAGGTCCCGATCGCCTTTGCACGATCGATGATTTCCTCCTTGTCGAATCCGATGAGCGGACGGAACACAGGCATGGTAACGGCGTCGTTCGTCACCGTGAGAGATTCGATGGTCTGGCTTGCGACCTGACCGATGGCTTCGCCGGTGATGAGCGCCTGGGAGCCGTCTGCGATTGCGACGCGTTCCGCGATCTTCATCATCAGTCTGCGCATCAGCACGGTCGTCTCAGAGGACGGGCATTGGTCGTAGATTGCAAGCTGGATCTCCGTGAAGGGAACGAGGTACAGACGTATCGGGCCGGCATACCGGGAAACGATGCGGGCAAGCTCGACAACCTTGTCGCGTGCGCGCTCGCTTGTATACGGATAGCTGTAAAAATGCACCGCGCTGATCGCGACACCGCGTTTTGCGATCATATGACCGGCGACCGGGCTGTCAATGCCGCCGGAGATGAGCAGCATGGCCTTACCGTTCGTGCCGACAGGCATACCGCCCGCACCGGGGATCTCGCGCACATAGACGAACGCGCGTTCCTGGCGTATCTCAACGCCGACATGGATCTCCGGCTTGCGGACATCAACGCGCAGAGTGGGGAACCGCGTCAGCAGCGTATGCCCGAGTTCCTTGCAGATGTCCTCGGAACGCATGGGGAACTGCTTGTCCGCACGCCGGGAGAACACCTTGAAGGTGTGGGACGCGTCAGGATCATCCGCGAGCGTTTCCCGCATGAGCCGGGTCGCGGCTTCCTCGACCGCACTCCAGTCCTTTTCCGTTGCATACGTCGGGCTGATGGAATGAATGCCGAACACGCGCGATAGACGATCTGCCGCTTCCAACAGCTTGTCCTGCGCGATGCCGTAGACAAAGATGCGCCCCTGCTCGTGGACGACTTTGACCGGGGCCGGCGCAAGCGCACGGCGAATGGCGTTCATGAGCGCGCGCTCAAAGAAGGGGCGGTTGAGCCCCTTCAGATGGATCTCTGCATAGCGAACCAGTAATACTGCTTCCATAGAGTTCTTGTTACCTCCTCTGATAACGGCGCAGGAAGGTCACTTGCTTTGCGAGCGCCTCCGCTGCAATATCCATTTCTTCCAATGTGTTAAAGGGACAGAGCGAAAAGCGGATCGCACCGTCCTGTCGCGCACCGACAACGCCCATCGCGCCGAGCACGCGGTTTTTGCCGCGCTTATGCGCAGCGCAGGCAGAACCCGTTGAGACATAGATCTCCTGCTGTGCAAGCGCATGCAGCAGGACTTCGCCGCGTACGCCGAGGAACGACATGTTCAGGATGTGGGGCGCGCCGTTTCTCGGCTCCGGACCGTTGACAAAGACGTCCGGGATGCCGGACAGGTTTCGACAGAGCCGCTCCTTGCAGGCATACATGTGTTCGCGCCAAGCATCCCCGTTTTGCTGATAGGCGGCCAGCGCAGCGTCCAATCCCATGATGGCGGGGGTATTCGTCGTGCCGGAACGCCGGTTCTGCTCCTGACCACCGCCGATCAGACCGCCCGCAAAGCGCACGCTGTTTTTGACATACAGCGCGCCGATCCCCTTCGGCGCATGGACTTTGTGCCCGCTGACGGAATACAGGTCGCATGACAGCTTTTGAAACGGCAGCTTGCAGAACCCCTGCACGCCGTCCACATGAAAGACCGCGTGGGGCGCGCGCTTTCGGATGAGGGCCTGTGCGGCGGAAAGGTCGTTGATCGCGCCTGTTTCGTTGTTGACCTGCATGAGCGAAACGAGTGCCGTATCTTCCGTAAGCGCTTCGGCAAGCGCATCGAGACGGAGGTAGCCGTGCGCATCTACGCCGACGTAGACGACCTCCGTATCCTCTGCATGCTCAAAGGTACGAAACACTTCGTAAACCGAAGGATGTTCGACGGCGGAGGTGATGATGCGCTTCTTTCCACGCGTTGCACGCAGAACGCCGAAGATCGCCGTGTTGTTCGATTCCGTTCCGCCGGAGGTATAGATAATCTCGCTGCGGTCCGCGCCGAGCAGCGAGGCGAGCCGCGCGCGGGCGCCCTCGACGCGCTTCTCCATGGCGGCGGCAGGCGCGTAGGCGCTGGCCGGGTTGAAATAGCTTTCACGCATACAGTCCAGAGCGGCATTTGCGGCGCAATCGAGTACGCGCGTCGTTGCACTGTTATCCAAATAGATCATAATCGATCGTTCACTCCCGTTTAATCCGATACCCCATACTATGACGTCAACGCTGAAAATGCGCAATTCTTGCAGTATCGGTATTTATCATATCACAGATTTCCCCCTAGGAAAAGCGATGTTTTCCAGCCGCAGATCGTTTTGCCTTTACAGCGTCAAATCACGAAAGCGCTTTCTTTCGATTTTGTTCACGATTTGTTTGTTTCCTAATCTGTAAGAAAGGTTGTATAATGTAACCGCCAGCATATCTGTGCGGATACGTTGGGTAACAGGAACAATGCCCGGCCGGAAACCGGCGGGATAGCGTAGAATCAAACCGCAAGCTTTAGATTGGAGGAAACAAACATGGTTTGTAAAGAATGCGGAGCTTATAATGCGGAGCATCTGACGCATTGCCGTGTCTGCGCGGCAAAACTCAAAGACGCGGAACCCGCGGCCGAAACCGTTGATGCGGGTCAGGAAGAAGCGTCCGCACGGCCGACGCGCAGATTTGCGCAGGCGCCGAAGTGGCCGACAAACGCCTATACTGTAAAAGAAGCGCCGCAGCAGCCCGTTTCCGATGAAAAGTCTGCCGAGACGGCGAAAGTCGAACCGGCCCAGGATGAGCCGCAGAAATCCGCCGATGCCGCTGCTGAAAAACCTGCGGAAAAGCCCGTTGAGAAATCGGCCGCCGTACCCGTGTCGGCAGCTCCTGTTGTGCAGGCGCCGCCGCGTACCGCGTCCGTAAGGGCAGCTGCGCCCATGACGGAGAATAAACAGTTTTGCACCGCTTGCGGCAAACCGTTGATGCCGGACGCCATGTTCTGCGCATACTGCGGCGCAAAAACCGCTGCTGCGGCAGCCGCCCGCGCCGGCAGCAGCTCCGGCCCCGGCCGCTCCCACCAAGATGAACGCGCGCTCCGCGTATCAAAGGCGCGCCGAATCGTCTGAGCCCGAGGAAGAGAAAACGCGCCCCGCAAAGCGGGTCGCCGCACCGTCAAAGAAGCAGCAGCTAGCCGCTTTCGATGAGGATGACGATTTGGAAGAAAAGAACGATGATTTCTCGGATCTCTATGATGAGGATGAGGATTTTGACGATGAATACTATGATGATGAGTTCGATGAGGACGAGGATGACGATATGCCCAAGCGCAAAGGCAAGGGCGGAACGATTCTGTTTGTCGTGCTGATCGTTGTCCTGCTCGCACTGGTCGGTTACGGCGGTAGCTTTTCTAATATGATTGCCGCACTGACGGGGAAACAGCAGGAAACGCCCGCAAACGAAGAGAACGACCCGGATGTGAACGTTGTTTCGAACACGACGAGCGACGCACCGAGTGCTACGATCGTTGAGGATACGATCAACGGAACAGAGGTGTTCAACATCACCGTCAACGCTCCGAACGGTACGAAAGTGCGGATCGTCGACAAGTCCGGAACGCTGCAAGAGGACAGCACGACGATCGCCGAGGGCAACAGCATCCACATTGCTGTTCCGCGTTCGATCTACACACCGACAGACTATTGCGACAGCACGACCGTGAGCGTTACGCCCGAGGTCGAGGTCACGCTTCCGGACGGTACGACGAAGATGCTGGATGTGCCTTCTGTTACAATGACCGTACCGCAGGTGTCGCTGACGCTGACAGCGCCCGTTGGCGAATCGGTCGAGGCAACGGCGGACGGAAGCCCGATCAAGATCGAGGGAACCGTTACGGATCACACGACGAAAGTGTTTGTGAACGGCACGGAGGTGACCGTCTTTGAAGGCGGCACATTCTCCTATGACTATACGCCGACCGCGGAGGAGAACCAGACCATCGTCGTCGAGGCGAAGAAAGCCGGCTGCATGGGTACATCGCAGACGATCGCCGTCACGCCCCATGTCGTGAAAGCGCTGCCGCTTGCGCTGACCTCGCAAAACGCCGTCATCAAAGCCGCCGACGGGAAGGCCATCGTTGAAGGAACAGCGGTTCCCGGCGCAACCGTTACCGCAATCTGTGAGAACTCGAACGTGACCTGCGGCGCTGTCTCCGTGACAGAAACGGGAAGCTTCACTTGCGTGATCGAGGTGCCGAAAGAGGGCTATTATGAGGTCAATTTTGCCGCAACCGCAGAGGGGTATGACAATGCGGCCGTGACTTGCACGATCGAGCGCAAGCCGACGACGAAGTCCTCGAGCTATAAGGAAAAAGCGCTGAACCTCAACAAGAACTACGAGAAGGTTGCGGGTGGACAGTCTGACGCAACGACGCTCAAGTTTACCGGAAAAGTGAAGGAGATCATCCCGAACGAGGCCGGGCTGGTCATCTTCAAGCTGGAGGACTCCGCCGGAAACGTCGTATATGTGTGCAATCGCAGCGACAAGAACAAGATCGAGAACAACGATCTCAACAAGTCTAAGACGGTTGCAGGATATAACGCGGGCCTGTATCCGGAAACGACCAATCCATATATCTGGGGCTGGTTCATCTGGAATAACTGACGGGAGAAGCGCTTGAAGATCTGGGCAAAGTGCTTAAGAGAGCAGAAGATACAAAAAGACGTCGTGCAGGAGTTCGCTTCTGCACGACCTTCTGACTTTGAAGGCTGGAGCGTGGTTCTGGATTCGCTTTGCAAGGCGCTGGATCTCAGCCGACCCGTCATGATGAGCAAGCATCTTCGCGAGCTGCGGCAGTTTTCCCGCACGGTGTTTTATGCGGCGGATTTCATGGAGAGCGTCGGGTTTGATCGCTTTGAAATCGAGATTTTCCCAGAGAAAAAGAAGAAGAGCGGATAGGAATCGTTGCTTAGCATAAGTTCGCTCCTTTTGCGACAGAATAGGGAACGGAAGGAGTGATTGTAGTGGATCTTATCGCTTTGATACTCATGGTGATTGGCGCCCTGAACTGGGGACTGATCGGGCTGTTTCAGTTCGACCTCGTTGCAACCATCTTTGGCGGCATGAATGCAGTTCTTTCCAGAATCATTTACAGCCTTGTCGGGCTTGCCGGAATCTGGGGCATCACGATGCTCTTTCGGCGCGGTTCGGAATCGGATCATGCGGGTGCGCAGCCGGAGCGCAGCAGAGACTGACGATAGCGGCATTGAATCGGGATCCCAAAGCGGGCGGAGTAATCCGTCCGTTTTTTTTGTTTATAAAACCGGATAGAATGGAGAAAACAATGGCAGAGTTCTTTATGACCTGTACCGGATGCGGCAATACATGCAGACTGGAAGTATATGGAACGCTGGAATCGCTGACCGTGCTGGGCAACCGCTGCGGCGTAGGCTGCGATGAAGCGAGAAAAGAATTGGCGGCGAGAACGCAGCCTGGCTCCGCTGCATCGCGAAACCTGCGCATCGGCGCGATCTATCGCCATTTTAAGGGCGATCGTTATCTTGTCGAGGATGTTGTGACACACAGTGAGTCGGGCGAGCGTCTGGTGCTGTATCGCCAGCTCTACGGTGAATGCCGTCGGTTTGTCCGGCCGCTCGACATGTTCCTTTCCGAAGTGGATCACGCGAAGTACCCGGAAGTACAGCAGACCTACCGCTTTGAAGAGGAGCACATTGCAAGTGTGAACCATAGTAGATAGAGGAGGGGGAAACCCAATGCTGCATTTTGAAGATATTAAGAACAACGAAGAGATCAAGACCTATATTTCCTGTGCGGACGCGTCGCTTATCGCGCTTGGCTATACGGAACACTGCTTTGCACACGTCGGCAGCGTGTCTGAGACGGCGGGGTATATTCTTGAAACACTTGGCTATCCCGCGCGCGAGGTGGAGCTTGCAAAGATCGCCGGATATCTGCACGATATCGGAAATCTTGTGAATCGCGTAGATCACTCGCAGAGCGGCGCGGTCATGGCATTTGCCCTGCTGCGCGATATGGGCGCGGATCCGGACGAGATCGCGACCATCGTTACCGCTATCGGGAACCATGACGAGGGAACGGGAGTCGCGGTGAACCCCGTTGCAGCCGCACTGATCCTTGCGGACAAATCCGACGTTCGCAGGAGCAGAGTCAGAAACAGCGATACTGCACAGTTTGATATTCACGACCGCGTGAACTATTCCGTAAAGAAATCACAGCTCAAGATCAATGAGGATCGGACGCTTATTAAGCTGAAACTGACGGTCGATACAAAATACGGCTCCGTTATGGATTACTTTGAGATATTTCTCGGCCGCATGATCATGTGCAGAAAGGCCGCCGACACGCTCGGCCTCCAGTTCAAGCTGATCATTAACGAGCAGCAGCTGATCTGAGCAGCGATCATGGCTTTCTCATGTTGGTGCTTTCGGCGGATGGCATAGGACTGCACACGATCGTCAGTTCCTGTACCGCAGCGAATGCGGCAACGCAGCAAAGCACGATGAGAAGGCAACTGCCCATGCAAGAGTTGAGAATCGGCGCGAACAGATACAGCAACAGGCCGGTCAACCGGTTGGCGTTCGTGTGAAGCGGGAGCGTCAGACGGCGGGATTTTGCGAAGACGATGAAAAGAGTGCAGAGCCTGACGAAGAGAATACCGCAGACAGCGACCCAGACCCAGAACGGGAAGCGGTATTGCGGCACGATCTTCAGCGCCGATACGCATAGAAACAGGAGATCGGCAGCGCTGTCCAAGATACTGCCCAGCCGACTCGCGACGCCAAGCCGCCGCGCGAGAAAGCCATCCAGCATATCGCTGAGACCGCACGCCGCATAGACGACATAGAAGGCGGGCTGCATCGCGGGAAGCAGTAATAGAAGAATCGAACCCGCTATCCGAAGACAGGAGAGCAGGTTCGGCAAGTTGCGCAGAAATAATACGCACCCGGAAGATCGTTTCGACGGCTCGAAGAGCACGACAGTCGAAGCGTCGCGGGTGCGTGTTGTTTCGGAGTCGAGGGCTTGCTTCATAAAGTCAATGCTCGCCGTTGCAGATGCGCGCATACAAATCGTCCGGTATCATGGGAACGGCGAGTTTCGCCATTGTCTCATCGGAAATACAGCCAGTCTGCGCATATTCGCGTCCGGCAGTGCGCATGGTTTCCAGAAACGGCTTTGTGACGGCTTCGGGCGCATTGAACATCGGAGCCTCTGAGACCGTAACGATCGTGCTGTCGCTGCCGAACATCAGCCGAAACTGCGCGATCGCCGGTTCAAAGTTGTGCGCAGCGTTCGGGAAGCAGCAGCCGCAGATCATCAGATATCGCAGCTTGGAATAATCGGCCTGTCCAACGTGCTCATAGCGTTCTCCAACCTTCTGCATCGTCATGGAGAAAAGCGCCACCGTGCGGTCTATGAGCGCCTTTAAAGGAGCGGGCATTCCATAGCAATAGAGCGGAAAACTGAATAGCAATAGATCGCTTTGCAGGATTTCGCTTAGGATTTGCGGCATGTCGTCCGCATGTATGCAGCGCCCGCCGTTGTGCATGCAGAGAAGCAGCCCGTACAGTATTCGATATGCCGGTCGATCGCATGTATCGTCCGAACTGTCTGCGGCTGAATATCGTTCATCCCGGTAAGAAATGCGCGGGCCAGGTGTATCGTATCGCTCCGCTCCCGCTTCGGAGATCCGTTGATTACGAGAATTCTCATGCTGAATGTCCTCAATTCTTACTCATAACGTCCGAAAGACGATGCTTCCGCGCCGTTTCAGCCAGCCATAGAGCGGCAGCGTAACCAGCAGCGTGATCGCACAGCATACCCCGAGATACGGCGCAGCGCCAAGACGTGCGCCCACAAAGTAATACACTGCAATGAGAACGATCGAGTAGATCCAGCCCGCAAGCAGAGCGAGCAGAACGCTGACGCTTGATTTGATCGGGTGCAGCTCGCTTGTCCAGTTCAAATTCGGACTTTGCAGTCCGAGGAATAGATCGAGACAAGCGGAAAAGCACACGTACAGAAGCGGCAAAAGTATGACGAGCAGAACTGTCAATGCATCCGGGCGCAGCGTCAGCGCCACTGCGATGCTGCAAAGAAACACGGGAATCCCCGTGAGAAGCAGCTGGACGCTGAGCTTTGCCTTGAGCGCCTGCCAAGGATCGATCGGGAGCGACTGCACGATCCAGATGCTTTTGCCTTCCAAAGAGACAGAGGGGGTCGCCATGTCGTTCATAGCGGTCAGCATGCAGACGCCGCCAACCAGCAGTATCGTTATGAACTCCAGATTTCCATCGAATACATCCAGTAGAACAGCCGCCACCGTTTGACCTTTGATCAGCAGCGCAACGGCGGCAATGAACAGCAGCAGCGTGCTCAGGCCGCAGTTGAGCATGTAGTTGGCGCTGGAGCTAAAACGCCGCAGTTCTTTCGACAGCAGTGCGGAGAAAACGCTTTTCCTGCGGACGGGCGCGGCTTTGTAAACAGCCTTTGCAACGCCGCCCTGCGCAGTCGCGATCTGCAGAAACGTTTTCGCGAGCACATAGAGCGTTGCGCCGAGCAGAATCGCTACGATCAGCGTCAACAGCAGCATCGAGAGCCAATCGCCTTCGCCCACGCGGCCGATCAGGTAGAGCAGATATGCCTTGGCGTGAATGCGGTCGCCGTAGATCGCCGCGTTTTGCACCAGTTCACGCAGCAGAGCGGACGCTTTGAAATAGACAAAGTAGTAAGCGGCGATAAACGCCAGCGCGAGCAGCGCCGAGATAAAACTCTTGCTCTTGAGCTTCGTGCTGAGCTTTGCTACAACCCAGCCGAGCAGGCAGGACAAGAACAGCACGAGCAGCGAGAGAAGAAGCGTGAGCACGACAGGCCCGACGATACCGGCAATGTCAACCGGAACGACGATGTAATACACCACGACCGCAGGCAGGATGGCCACGGCAGAGTACATCAATCCCATCAGGTAAACGCCGAGCAAGCGAACCGTGAGCAGATACCGAACGGGGATCGGCAGCGAGAGCAGCAGTTCATTGTCCTTTGCCAAATACAGACCCGAATATGTATTGAATACGCTCCCGAGTACGCCGAGCGCCAAAGATAGCAGCCCAAAGATGGAGAAATAGAGCCATCCGAAGTTTGCTTCCACAAGCGGGCCGCATATGGAAAAGGCAAGGTATGTAAATAAGCCGCCAAGGAAGCCGACCATCAGCAGCGCAAAGAGCACGATCATGACGATGCAGGAAGCCTTGGAGCGCGCGGCGCCGTTCTTCTGATTGTAGAAGAAGCCGCGGTTCAGCTCCAGCATTTGCTTTTTCAGCAGCGTTTTCAGCATGATTCCTCCTCCAGCTCAAGGAACACATCCTCGAGACTGTCGTCGCCTTTGACCTCTTCCATCGTTCCGGAGCGAATGAGACGGCCGCCCTTGATGATCGCAACCTTATCGCAGAGTTTTTCGGCCACTTCCAAAACGTGCGTGGAGAAAAAGATCGCGCCGCCCGCATCGCAAACCTCGCGCATCATGCCCTTCAGAGTATGCGCCGCCTTCGGGTCAAGCCCCACGAACGGCTCATCCATCAGAATCAGCTGCGGATCGTGCAGCCAGGCGGAAACAATGGCCAGCTTCTGCTTCATACCGTGGGAATAGGCGGAGATGGGGGCCGCAAGGTCGCTTGTCAGCTCGAACAGATCGCCGTATTTTTGTATGCGTTCCTGCCGCTTTGCCGCGTCAACGCCGAAAATATCCGCGATGAAGTTCAGGTATTGAATCCCCGTCATAAAGTCGTAGAGATCCGGGTTGTCCGGAATATAAGCAAGACGCTGTTTGCAGGCGATCGGGTCCTTGCGGACGGAGATGCCGCAGACCAGGATGTCGCCGGAATCAAACCCCAGAATTCCCGCAACGGATTTCAGCGTAGTGGTTTTTCCGGCGCCGTTATGGCCGATAAAACCGTAGATTTCGCCCGGCAGGATGTGCAGCGAAAGATCATTGACCGCGGTTTTGTCCCCGTAGGTCTTGGTCAGATGTTGAATTTGCAGCATGTTATTTTCCTCCTTTTCATGGGCGCGGCGCTGTACAGAAACGCCGCAGTCAAATGCGAGTATAGAAAAAACGGATCGGCACGGGGAATAGAGCCCCGTTTGCTTATTCCGCTTTGTCTTGTAAAGAGATCGACAGAATCCGGCTGCACGCCTCCGCAGCGCTCATTTGATCCGTGTCGATGCGAAGCGCATACTCCCCGGCCTCAAAACGGCCGTGCTTTCGTTTCAGCATATCGGCGACAGGCGCGGGAAGCGTTCCATGCATTCGTTCGGCAAACCGGCGCTGGATCGTCTCAAGACTTGCGGTAACGAGCACGCGCAGAGCACCTTCCGGAAGGAGATCGAGCTGCTCGGGCTCAGATATGACATAGACGATGGCGCCGCCCGCCACCGCAGCAGCGAGCTGTTCTTTGAAAAGTGCAGCCGCAGTCGTCTCGTCCTTGGCAAGCCGCAGATAGTCTTTTCCGGAGAAAACCGTTGCGGCCATTGATGAACGCAGCTGCTCTGCAATAGAAGACTTTCCCGTACAGCTATCCCCGATCAAAGCAATCAACATGGCGCGTGATCCTCCTTTTGTAATGCGGTCGTTTCTTTGGAAGGCTCGACTTGAACAGACTGCGCATCATCGAACGGCAGCTGAGCGGTATACTTGCAGAATTCGTCTGTCTTGGACCAGTAACGAATGCCCCAGTGCTCAAAGTCCCATTGCTCCTCGTATGCGTTGCATTCATAGTCTACGTAGTAGAGCGTTCCGGCGCTTGGAACAAAGTTCGTAGGGAAGTAATCGATGTTGAGCCCGGCCGGATACAAAAGATCGCACATGCCGCGCACCTGATCGAGACAGCGATCCGGCAGCGCCTCGCGCTGCACGAGAGAGAACACCGTTTCGCCGGGTATATACTCTTTTAGCAGACGCTCATTGCTGCGGTCAACGGCGAGCAGCTCGGGCATGGGGATACCGACGTCGCGGAGCAAAGCGTAGTCGCGCAGTTCCGAATCGAGCTTGTTGCCGAACTGGTAATAGCTGCACGGCTCGTGGTGGATTTGTTTCACCACATAGAGCGCAGAAGCCCGCCTCGCGAGGTAGGAGTAGCCGCCCTTTCCCTTTCCGAGCAAGCGCTGGATCTCGTAGGCGATGCCGTCAAATAGGACGATTCCATCAATCGCAGCTGCCATGAGAGACGGTCCTTTCTCCGATGATTCGGGTGACGATGCACAGACGTTATACACCAAAAGTTTTGCATCGCATGATGTATTATATTAGCAGCGCGTGTATTCGTCAAGACACACGGAAAGGATACATGATAAATCTACGGATCATAGGAGTATTTTGAAAAGAGACGAAAGAGACTGCCGAGAAAAGGGATCGTTGCTGCTTGGTGCGGCGTCATTGGAATGCAAAATAAAAACCGCAGAGCGTCAGCCGCTTTTCCGGACAGAAACGGCATTTGAATGCGGCACAGAGACAATTATACGGATGTGAAAGGAATTGCCGATAAAGGAATGGAAGGAAATCGTCAAAAGCAGTTACGCTTCGGCGATTTCCTTCCTTCGCGGGTAATCGTCCCCCGGACCCGCTGAACACTATTATAGCCATGCGAGAGCAAAAGTCAACGAAACCGCGGGAATGCGAGGTGTTTCGACAGAATCAGAAAAAGTACGACATTTTGCGATAAATGGGCGTATGGCATTTTTGAAAACAAGAAGCGTGTAGGGCAAAGACAATGCTGTTCTGCCGCCTCCACCATGATCCGTGACGTGGAAAAAGCAAGGGATTATTACTGGTCGCTGCTGGAGGAGGCAAAGGGGCAGGAAACGGCCGGGCAGGATCGAATCGCACAGGCAAAAAGGGGCGACACGAGCGACCTATATCGGGGCGCATATACCGAGAACGGAGAACTGCTGGTTGACACGATCACGGAAGACGAATACAATGAGAATGAAAATCTGCACAGACAGATACAACTCGGGAAGGCCCGATACAAGGAAGTATTGCGGGAAGCGAACCTCGCAAATGCAAAGGAGTTTTTCGAGCGCGGACACTTGAGCAAATTGAATTCCGTGGTCGTCGGGAAGACACGATACATGTACATGAATTTCAGCGATCAAAACGTTGGCGATGGAGTGAACATGATCGTGACGGACACGGCGAGGGTCGGAACAAAAACAGAAGGGGATTTGTTACAGGAGGTTGAAGAGCTTAATGGAAGAGAAAGAAGTAGGGAAGCATCTGCAGAACGTCGATATGATGGTGGCGATGGGCATACCGGCTCGGATCAGGCTGGACACAATCAGAAAGATAACAGTTTCAGACGAGAGAATCGATCGATTCTGGGAGTATCTGAAAGCGAATCCCTCGGCGACGCCAGAGGAGGTCGCAGAGGAAATGGACCGGCTGGAACGAACGATTCCTCTGACGCCGGAAGAAGCGCAGATCATCCGAGAGATGGAAGAGGAGAACATGCAGTAAGCAAAGGGCATGCAGCAACAAATGAAAGCACCGATACCGGTGCTTTTTCTTTGCGCGAAACCCCGTGGGGTATCCGTGAATCGCGCCGCACGTTTCCGGAGCGGGAGACACGGCCGGCGTTGGAGCGTGTGTTCTGCGGGGAAGACTATGGACTGTCATTTTGTGGCAAGGCGCACCACACATTCATAGGGACGGAGGGCTTCGGCCTGCGCCGGCTCCGGATAGTTCCAAAGAATGCATTTCCCGCCCGGAGATGGGTACGGCAGTGCGATCGTCCGGTCGGTAAAGTTGCAGAGTACGCAAAGCGCCTCGTTTTCATACTGGCGTGTATAGGCAAACACCGCTTCGCTCTCCGGATAGAGCAGCACGAAATCTCCCTCCCGCACGACTGCGCTGCCCTTGCGCAGCTTCAGCAGCTTGCGGTAAAAGTGCAGCACCGAGTCCGGATCCTTTTCCTGTGCCTGTGCATGGATCTCCCGATAGTTGGGGTTCACCGCAAGCCATGGCGCGCCTGTCGTAAACCCCGCGTTTGGTTCATCCGTCCACTGCATCGGCGTGCGCGCATTGTCCCGCCCAGCAAAGCGGATATATTCCATCATGCGCTCGGGCGATATGCGCCCGCCGTCGACCAAATCCCGATAGGCGCGGATCGATTCGATATCCCGGCATTCCTCGATGGAAGTAAACGGCATGTTCGTCATGCCGAGTTCCTCGCCCTGATAGATATACGGCGTTCCCTGCATCAGATAGAGGCAGGCGGCCAGCATCTTTGCCGACAGCGCACGGTAGGCGGGGCGGTCATCGCCAAACTTGGATACCGCCCGTGGTTGGTCGTGATTGCCCCAGAACAGGCAGTTCCAGCCTTTATCTCGCAATGCGAGCTGCCAGTTCGCGAACAAGCCCTTGAGTTTTATCAGCTCGGTCCGTTTATCATTCCACTTGCCATAGCAGCCGTTTGACAGTTCCGTATGCGCAAACTGGAACACCATATCCAGCTCTCCGCGGTCGAAGCCTGCGTACAGCTTTGCCAGCGCCGGCGTTACACTCGGCGTTTCGCCCACCGTCATGCAGTCATATTGGGACAGCACACGGGCGCGCATCTCCCGTAGGTATTCATGCACCCGCGGGCCGTTATTGCACAGCGGCGTTAGGTCGCCGTTTGTTCCGTCCGGCAGTCCCGGTGTTTTGGAGATCAAGCTGATCACATCCATGCGGAAACCGTCCACACCCTTATCCAGCCACCAGGTCATCATGTCATAGACCTCATCGCGTACGGCCGGATTCTCCCAATTCAAATCCGGCTGTTTTTTGGAGAAGATGTGCAGATAATACTGATCCGTTTCCGCATCGTATTCCCATGCGGGGCCGGAAAACCAGGAGCTCCAATTATTCGGCGCGCCTCCGGTTTTTCCGTCCCGCCAGATGTAATAGTCCCGGTACGGGCTGTCCTTTGACGAGCGGGATTCCGTGAACCAACGGTGTTCGTCCGAGGTATGATTGACCACGAGATCCATCACGATTTTCAAGCCGCGCCGGTGCGCCTCGGCGAGCAGATGATCGAAATCCGCCATTGTGCCGAATTCTCTTTGAATGGCGCGGTAGTCGCTGATATCGTAGCCATTGTCGTCGCCGGGCGATTGATACACGGGGCACAGCCAGATGACATCTGCCCCAAGCTCGCGAATATAATCGAGCTTTTCCGTGATGCCGTTCAGATCTCCGATCCCGTCTCCGTTCGTGTCCAAAAAGCTTCGCGGATAAATCTGATATACGATTGCGTTTTGCCACCATGTTGAATTGGACAGTGCCATGTCTCAAGAATCCTTTCCAAAGTATTTCTTATATACCGATACAAAATAATACGGATTTGAATAGCCGCAAAGCTGCGCGATCTCTTTCGTCCCGAGCAGCCCTTCATCCATCAGCTTTTTCGCATACGTCATACGAATGCCTTGCAGATAGTCTGTAAAGGTCAGGCCGGTATGCTCCTTAAAGAGACGGCTCAGATAGATGTAATTGAGATGATACCGCTCGGAAATCTCCATCAGACTAATGTTTTTGGTATAGTTTTCGGCAAGAAAAACTTTGATTGCATCAATGATTTCCTTGGAAGATTGTGGACGCTCGTCTTTGATCGCATGTGTAACGGCACGAAATAGCTGATCCAGGTATGCGTCCATTGCAGAAAGGGAGTTTATCGCGCGAGCGGAATCAATCCCGAATTCCCGATCAAGACGGAATCCACAGCCGATGCGCCTGCAACTCTTTTCGAATGTTAAAGAGAGGTCGATGAGCGTCTTCTGCATGGTCGGGATCGATATGTATCGCGTTGAGCGCACCGATTGTACCAAGGCTTCTCGGATACTATTCGCCACCTCAGTGCTGCCGGTTTCCATCATGACCGCAATTTCAGCGGAAGGGAAGGCGGGCAATACCGTGTGGGTTTCCGGCGCAATGTCTTCGAAGAACAAAAGGCCGCTTTTCCCATAGTATAGATGGGCACTGGCCCATTCCGCTTGAGAAAGCGCTTCTGGGGCAGTTTGGGGAGATATGCTGCCGCGCATTGCGCCAATCCGTATTTCCGTTCCATCCTTGGAAAGGGTGGTATGCAGTGCTTGCAATGCCTCTGCAAACCACGGACCTGCATCACACGCGTTTTTTGAAGAGCGCCACAGCAGTATGATCTGCTCGCTGTTGCCGACAGCCGGAGTACAAATCCACGCATCTGCTGTTTTCGAAAATAGGGGTCTCGCAGCATCCAAAACACCCGCTTGCATCGTTGGCAGCGGTATCTGGATACAGGCCAAATAGACTTGGTTTTTCGTGAGATAATGGATGATTTGTTCTGTCAGCGGCTCCGTTCCCTCCAGTGCAGCAAGCAAGTCGGAAAGCGCCCGGTCTGTTAGGTCTGCCCTGCGCAGCGCAGCCGTATTGAGAACCGTAACAATTCTCTGAAGCGCGTCGTTGAGCTGATCACTGTCGATCGGCTTTAGCAAATAGTCGAACACCTTTGCGTGGATCGCCTGTCGCATATAGGTAAAATCGGAAAACTCACTGAGGACGAGGATTTTGCAATTCAGCGAAAGTTCTTCTATTTGCCGCAGCAATGAGCTCCCGTCGCAAGCAGGCATTCGCATATCTGTGATCAGAATATCCACGGGATACTGCGACAAAAAGGTGAGGGCTTCTAGCCCGTTGGACGCTTCCCCTGCAAGCGCCAGACCGAGCGATTCCCAGCAAATACTCTTAATGAGTCCCTTGCGAATCCATTCTTCATCTTCGACGATTAGCACTTGATAGTTCATTTTAAGCCCTTTCTGCCGGCAGCATGACGATGATGCTCGTACCAATGCCAACCTCGGTTTCAATTTGGATCTCCGCGCGGTCTCCATAGAGAAGGCAAAGACGGGAGCGGAGGTTTGCCAGACCGATGCCCTTCGCCTTTGTAGGGATTTCATTTCGGGCAAATTGCGCGCGAAGCCGTTGCATTTCCTCAGGACGGATACCGCAACCGTCGTCAGAGACTTCAATATGCAGCATTTCACCGTCGAGCCAAATCCCGATCATCAGGTTTCCCTGCTCCGACCGTGCTTCCAGCCCATGCACAATCGAATTCTCAACCAGGGGCTGCAGGAATACACGCGGAAGACGGTATTCCATCACATGCTCCGGAATATCGATCTGCACATGCAGCCGTTCACCAAAACGAATCTTCTGTATGGCCAGATAGTGCCGCACATGATCGGACTCCTCGCGTACGGTGGAAACCAGAGAAGCGTCTTGTATCGTATAGCGAAGCAGACAGCCAAGCGAATGTGCAATGGTGTCAATCTGCGGAACATTGTGAAGGCTTGCCATGCTGCTGATGGATTGCAGCGCATTATAGAGAAAATGTGGGTTGAGCTGCGCCTGCAATGCACGCAGGATTGCTTCTTTTTGTCGAATGGTGAGCAGGTATTCGTTCTCAATTGCGGCCTGTAAGCGATCCATCAATGCGTTGAAGCTGCGCCCCATCTGTGCGACTTCATCCTGCCCGTGTACGGGGACGCGCACGGTCAGATGCTCTGAATCAACGCGATTCATCGCGTTTGCCATGTGCTCGAGCGGGCGGCTGAGCAAGCGCGAGAATAGGGCCGCCAGTATAACGGCAAAGAGAAGCACTGCAACGGCCGTAGCAACAATCGCATTGGAAACGGACGAAGCTTCTCGTACATACACGCCTTCCGGCACAAGCGTAATGACCCGCCAATTCAACTCCGGCACATCGGAATATGCCGTGATAAATGTCTCTTTGTCCATGCGCAGAGCCGTCGCGCTTTCGGAACCGTCGATATGTTCCATCAGCACGTCCGGCAACTGCCCAACGATGTGTGTACCCGTGGAATCGAATATGATGTTTCCATCATAATCTGCAACATACACCAAAGGCTTATCGTCATTGGAGATGGCTTCCGCCATGCGCGCGCATCCGCTCAAATCCATGGTAATATACATCACACCGACCGGCTCATAATGCGACTCTGTATTGACGATCTTGCGAGCAACGCCATAGACGTAGGGCGCATTGTCCGAACTCTTGGTACGCAGAGGCATGTGCTTGTCTGTCGGCAGTGCGATCATTCCGTCTTTCCAACCCGCAACGCTTTCGTATAGCCGTAAGAAGCTCTCCGGCGTCGCACAATCGTAGCAGTTGCGGTAATACCCCGCCTCGTCTCGCGTGCAGTAGGTGAGACGGCCATCGAGATCGATGTAGATGATGCTGTAGATATCCGTGCGGCTGGACAGCTTGGACAGGAATACTGTCTGCAATAGATCTGCATAGTCGGCAGGGCTTATGTCCTCGTCACGACGTGCACTGCTCTTCAGGTAACTACGAAATCCGTTGTCAAGATATATGGACTGATAAATTGTGTTGATTTGTGAGGCGGTCGTTCCCAACTGCTCTGCTCCCAGCACAGCCAGACTCGCATTGAACGTGCCGGATTGTTCACGAATCACAGACAGAGCCTTCTGATGCGTGACAACAGTTACAATGCCGAGCGCAGCCAGCAGCACTGCCAGCACGGCGACAATCAGTTTGTACCGTATTTTTCGAAACCGTTTCATTGAACCGACCTGCGTTTTCTTTTATTATAGCAAGCAAACGGGCATATGCGTATCGTATCTGAAGGAAAGTTAAATCTATTAAAGGACAGGCTAAATCATTATAGTCAGTTATTGGTACAATATAGAGGACATATCCAGTCAAATCAAATAAAGGAGAGAGAAAAATGAAACGTTTCGTCGCAATTCTGTTGACAGCCCTCATGATGCTTTCCCTGTTGACAGCCTGTACGGCCGAGCAGTCGCCGACAGACGAACCCGCTGTGCCGAAAACCGCAGAAGAGGCGGCATCCTCGGAGCCGGCGGCCGAGTCCGCAGAGCCGGAGACCGTTACGTTGCACCTGTTTCATCAAAAGCAGGAGGCACAGGAAACCTTTGCAAAAATTATTGAGGAGTTTGAAAAAGAGTATCCTTATATTACCATCGAGCAGGAGATCGTTACAAATGATCCTGCGGCCGTACTGAGAGCCCGCTTGGCCACCGATGAGGTGCCGGACATCTTCCAGGGCGCGCTCGATACAATGGATATCGCCAAGGGCGGCTATATCCTGGATATCTCTGGTGAACCGTTCCTTGACAACATCAATGCAGCCGCCGTGTCCTCCTCTTCATTCACGGATGCGGACGGCCACACCTGGGCGCTTCCCATCGATGGCAGCTGTATCTGCGTGTTTTACAATAAGGATATTTTTAACCGGTATGGGCTCACGCCGCCCACCACGCTCGATGAATTTGACACTCTGCTGAGCACGCTCCGTGAAAACAACGTGACTGCGTTTGCACTTGGATTCAAAGATGCCTGGACGATCAAACCGGCGTCATTATGCCTTGCGTCGCCCGCTGTATATGCCAAGTATGCCACATGGGACGCTGACAAAACAGCCGGGAACACATCCTTTGCCGAAACGCCGGAGTGGACCGTCGTCTTTGAACAACTCAAAAAAATCTATGAAAACGGCAACACCAAGACTGCGTTTGATACGGATTACAACGGCGCTTGTGCCATGATCGCACAGGGTGAAGCGGCAATGATGGCCAACGGCCTTTGGGCTCTCGAACCAATTCGCTCCATAAATCCCGATGTGAACTTGGGAATCATGGCATTGCCTGTATCCGACAATCCTGCGGATACAAAACTGCATCAATTCCCCGACTTTGGTCTGTCCATTTCCGCAAGCACGCCGCACGCCGAGGAATGCAAGCTGTTCTTCGAGTTTTTGACCCGAAAGGAGATCGCTGAGATGTGGAGCAATTCCGCCAAGCTGTTCTCTGCCGTCAAAGGCGTGTCCGTCAATTTTGACCCGGTTGCAGCGGATGTAACCGACTATATCAATAAAGGAATGGTCTGTACGCAGGCCGACCGTGGCTGGCCCACCGCCTTCCATGCAGAATATGAGGCGAGTCTGCCAAACTATATTTTGGGACATACGACCATCGAGAAGACAATGGAAACACTGGATGCAGCATGGGATGCCGCGGTGAAGGCTGCCGGCTGATTTGAAAAAGCGTATACCTAACGTTCGGGGCGGTATCACCGGAGTGATGCCGCTCCGAACCCCTACCATTGTGAAGGAGCACCCCCATGCACAGGAGAAATCGCGCAGAAACTCTGACGTATCTTATGTTCCTCGTGCCCGCGATTACGGCGTTTACGATTTTTTTCATCGTTCCTTTTCTCCAGAGCTTGTATCTGTCCTTTACGGATGCATACGGCTATAACCAAACGCAGAACTTCATTGCTCTGGACAATTATCGGGAAGCGCTCAGCAATCCCGGCTTCCGTCGCGCCATGCTGGTAACGTGCAAATATACCATATTTGTCACCATTTTTACAAACATACTGTCGCTCTCGCTTGCGTTGCTGCTTGATGGAAACGTCCGTTGCAAAAAGCTATTCCGAGCCGTATTCTTTCTGCCGAATTTGATGAGCCTTATTATCGTGAGCTTCGTGTTTGTGTTCCTCTACGGTGATGTGTATCGCTCTCTGATTGAATTGCTGCATATTCCTGAAAAAGCGTATATCAGCTGGTTAGGCAATGAACGGCTGGCGCTTTACTCGATGGGCATTGCGGCGGTTTGGCAGTGCGCCGGATACTATATGCTGATCTATATCGCAGGACTGCAGAGCATTCCGCCGGATCTGATCGAGGCTGCGCGTATTGACGGAGCCTCTGCAGCAGACATCATTTTTCGCATCAAGCTTCCGATGCTCTCACCCGTAATTATAATGAACACGATCCTTTTGATCACTGCCGGGTTCAAAACCTTTGATTTTCCGATGGCCATGACTTCGGGCGGACCTGCCGGCGCAACCACGACAATCGCCCTGTATATCTATAATACGGGCTTCCGTTCCAATCGCACCGGCTATGCGACCGCGCAATCGGTCCTGCTGTTTCTTATCATCTGTACCATCACCGCCTGCATGTATCTCTATCAGAACAGGAGGGAAAAGAAGGATGCGCAATAAATGCAAAGGCAGCTTCAAGCTTCTGCACGCCGGCAGCGGTATCGGGGTGACGGTCTTTGCCGCGGTCGTTGCAGCCGTATTCTTCTTCCCGGTAGGCATAGCGCTGCTCAATTCGTTCAAAGATAAGGGCGAGATCCTGCGTTCAGCGCTCTCTCTGCCCTCCGGTTTTTATCTGGAGAATTATCGAATCGTTCTGACGGAATCAAACTTTCCGCGCGCGTTTCTAAACAGCTGCCTTGTTACCGGCGGTGGTATTGTATTAAATTTGATCGTTAGCGCAATGGCAGGGTATGCGCTTGCCAGATGGCGCTCGCGTTGGTCTGGTTTCCTTACGGTGTTTTTGCTTTCGTCCATGTTCGTTCCGTTTCATACGATCATGATTGCGCTGCTTAAAACCGCAAAAGCCTTTCATTTGACAGGAAAACTCTGGGGCCTGATTTTGATTTACTGCGGGCTGCAATGCCCGATCCCCATTTTTCTTGTCAAGGGGTTTGTTTCGACGGTGCCGCGGGAACTGGAGGAGGCTGCCATGATAGACGGGTGCGGAACGGCAAAACTGTTCCTTACGATCGTGCTGCCCATGCTGCGGCCGATCCTGGCAACAATAGCTGTGCTCAATGCGCTATGGATATGGAATGATTTTCTGCTGCCCTATTTGGTGCTGGCAAAGCCTTTGACAATCCCTTTGAGTCAGATGTACTTTTATGGGCAGTATAATCAGCAATGGCATTTAATTATGGCCGGCTTTGTTGTTTCCACAATCCCGGTTGTAATCTTCTTCCTTTGTATGCAGAAACACATAATTCGGGGGATCGCCGCAGGGGCAGTAAAGGGCTGATAAATGGATTCAAAGCATTGTCTTACGGAATATGATCGTATCTATATGGTGATAACCGACCGCTTCTTTGACGGGGACAAACGCAACAATGGCGTCCTCGGCTGCGAGTACCGGCCCGGTCAACTCCACTATTATCAGGGCGGCGATTGGAATGGGCTGGAACAGAAGCTGGACTATATCAAGGCGCTCGGCTTTACAGCCGTTTGGATTTCGCCGCCGCAGGACAATGCGCTGTTCAGCCGTTCGGGTGATGAAGCGGGATATCACGGCTACTATACACGTGATTTCAATCGAACCAACCCGCACTTTGGAACCGAGCAGGAACTCCGACACCTCATGAACGAGGCAGAAGCACAGGGGCTCAAAGTCATTCTTGATGCACAGCTCAATCATACTGCGGGATTCTTGAATGAGAAAACCTGGAATTATGACAACGCATATGCTCGTCCGGCTCCGCCGTTTGACAATCCTGCCTGGTATCACCACATGCCGCACATCCGGGACTTTGATGACGAAATGGAACGGCGATACGGCAGCTTGGGCGGGCTCGATGATTTGGCGCAGGAAAACCCGGCCTGCTTTGAGGCACTGCTGAAAGCCTACTGGCAGCCGGAGCAAAACAAAGGGTGGTTTTCTTGCGGCTTTGCGGGCGCAAGGTTAGATGCCGTGATGGAGATTCCGGAACGATACCTTTCGGCCTTTGAACAGCATATTGGGAAGCCGTGCTTTGGAGAGGCCTATACCGGGCTTGTTTCTGTCAATGCCCCGTATCAGCGGGCAATTTGGAGTGTGCTTGATTATCCCTTGCATTTTAGAATGCATAACGTGTTTTATGAGAATGCAGACTGGAGCAAGATACAGGAGATTTTCGATCAGGACGGCGAATATCGCGCCCCGAACCGTCTGTTGACATTTCTCGACAACCATGACCGCCAACGTTTTTTGGGCAATGCCGGCGACAACTACGATAAGCTGCGCATGGCGCTGGCTTTTCTGTACTGTATCCGCGGGATCCCGATCCTCTATTATGGAACAGAGCAGGCAATGGGCGCCGACTGGCGGTATACCGATGAGCTCGTGAACGATGTCAATCGACAAATGATGCCGGCATTCGATACGCAAGCCCCTTTGTTCATGTGGATCAAACGACTGAATGAAATCCGTGAGACCCATGCCGTCCTGTTTGCAGAAGGCGAACAGCGCACGCTGCACTGCCAAGTCGGCGACCCGGTTTATGCCGTTCAGCGCAGACGCGAGGGGGAGGAAATACTCGTTGGCGCATTCAATAATTCGCCGATATGGCAAACGCGGCTTTTGCCGTTGCCGAATGCAGAAAACGTCAACTGCTTGCATGATTTGCTGGATACATCATACAAAGCGCGTGTTTGCCGGGGGAAACTGCTCCTTGCATTGCCGCCGTTTGGCGCACGGTTGCTGGTTGCAAAAACGGATTCCAAATGGATGCCGCCGCCGAAAGCGCAGACTGTTTTGCGTTTTCGATGCGACTGCGGATGGGGCAATTACCTGACAGTCCGCGGAGATACGCCGCCGCTTTGCTGGGAACGGGGAATTCGATGCGATACTATCGCTCCGGATCTTTGGCAATGCACATTGGAACGCCCGAAAGAAGGGAAGATCCAATACAAGGCGCTGCTCAATGATGCGGTTTGGGAAACAGGAGAAAACCATACGGTACAGGTCCACACTTGCGCGGAAAACAGGCCGGCATTCTAGACTACGCCTTCAGGAGACAAATGGCATAATGAAGCTGATACATCAATCATCATGGAGAATTCTCAGTGTCGGCATGATATCAGCGACAAAGCGTAGCTATCTAAGAGCCAACGCTATGAGGTCAAAAACGAGAAGGGGTTGCCGTCTGGAAACATAACCCGGGAAAGGGAAGCGGGCTGGAGGGATCCATGGAGTGTATCAAACGCGGCATGGATACGTTGGGGCATAAGGTGTTTGCACCACACCATACAGCCGGAACGAAGCGGCGACGGCAAATGGAGGAATATGTGCGTCCGTTCCCATAAAATAAAGAAGCGATGTACTACGGGCTCATCCTCCTGACATAGGCCGGCGAGGGTTCGTTGTTCTCAAGAGAAGTACCATTTCGGAGCCTCCGTATCATCGGGTATCAGAGAGTAGGTGCAGATTGATGGGAATCGGGTTCTTCAAGCGATGATTCTATTCTGCAATTTTTCCCATGCTCTGCGTTTGTGATGCACCAGAGCGCAAAGGGCAGGAAACCGCTGCGGCACCGTGCCGCGGCGATTGTTTTATTACGCTCAACATACAAAAACAGTCTATACTGCGGACTTTTCGAACAAAAAAAGAACGCCGACTCTCTATATCAGCGTTCTTTGCTTGGTAGCGGCGATCTGACTCGAACAGATGACACTCCGGGTATGAACCGAATGCTCTAGCCAACTGAGCTACGCCGCCATGCCGTGTTTTTCGCGTGCTTGATTAGTATAATATACTGCAAACCGTTTGTCAAGTGTGCTATACTATAAATATTACATAATTTGGAGGTTGCTTTCATGAAGCATGAAGAACGGGCGCGCGAACTGTTCCTTTCGGGCTATAATTGCGCGCAGGCAGTCGCGGGTGCATTTGCGGAGGAGTGCGGCTTGACGTTGGAAGAAGCGGTACGCGCGACGGCAGCGCTTGGCGGAGGCGTCGGCGGCATGCGGGAAGTGTGCGGGGCGGTACTCGGCATGGGCGTCGCCCTCGGACTGAAAGAGGGAAGCAGCGAGCCTAAAGACCGCGCTGCGAAGGCTGCGCTTTATGCGCACATGCAAGCGCTCAGCGCGAAGTTCCGCGAAGAGAACGGGTCGATCGTGTGCCGCGAGCTGCTGGAAAGGGCGAAGACTGCCGCGACTTCTATGCCCGCAGAGCGCGATGCAACCTATTATAAGAAACGTCCTTGCGCAGAGCTTGTCGCATGCGCCGCAAGATTGATCGAGGAGAACATAGAGAAAAGCGCGGACTGAGTCGCTGCGTTTGCTGTTTGCCGGATAAAAAGAGGGAAGGCCGAAGTCCTTCCCTCTCTGTGTATTGCTCTGCTTAGCGGAGAAGCTGCAGCACCTTCTCCGAGTATTCCGCGGGATCCTCGGGCAGAATGCCTTCGATGAGCTGCGCTTGCGTAAAGAGCACATCGGCGTACGTTTTGAGCGTGTCCGTATCTCCGGACGCTTGGAGAGCTTCCAGCCTCGCAAACAAAGGGTGATCGGCGTTCAGTTCGAGCACGCGATCCGCCTTGACTTTGTTTTCGACCGGCATTGCGTTCAGCACCTTCTCCATACCGATGGAGAGCGGACCATCGGAAGACAGGCAAACCGCATGATTCTTTAAGCGACTGCTGAGACGTACGTCTTTTACCTTCCCCGAGAGCGCTTCACGCAGAGTATCCAGCAGAGGCTTGCTTGCCTCCGCCTGCTCTTCCGAGGCCTTCTTTTCCTCTTCGGTCTCGAGGGAAAGCTCGCCGCTGGTGACGGATTTGAATTCCTTTTCAGCGAACGTATGCAGGATCGTCAGCGCAAACTCGTCCACATCATCCGTCAAGAAGAGAACGTCATATCCTTTTTCTTCAAGCCGGTCGAGCTGCGGCATCGCCTTGATACGCTGAATGGTCTCGCCGGCCGCATAGTAGATCGCGGTTTGACCTTCAGGCATGGCATCGACATATTCTTGCAGCGTGATCAGCTTGTCCTGTTTCATGGAGTGGAACAGGAGCAGGTCGCGAAGCAGCTCGCTGTGCATGCCGTAGTCCATGTAAGTGCCGTATTTGAGCTGCAAACCAAATGCGCGGAAGAAGGTTTCATATTTCTCGCGATCGTTCTTCAGCATGGCGAGCAGCTCGGACTTGATCTTCTTCTCGATATTGGAAGCAATAACCTTGAGCTGGCGATCGTGCTGCAGCATTTCACGGGAAATATTCAGAGACAGATCCGGCGAATCCACAAGCCCGCGCACAAAGGAGAAGTAGTCCGGCAGCAGATCGGCGCATTTGTCCATGATCAAAACGCCGTTCGCATAGAGCTGGAGCCCCTTTTCATAGGCCTTGCTGTAATAGTCATACGGCGCGTGCGACGGGATGAACAGCAGGGCATTATAGCTGACGGCGCCTTCGGCGCTTGTGTGAATGGTGCGCAGAGGCGCTTCATAATCGCTGAAACGATCGGTATAGAAGTTGTTATAGTCGCTTTCGGTAAGTTCGCTCTTTTGCCGTTTCCAGAGCGGAACCATCGAGTTGATCGTTTCGACCTCGGTATAGGTCTCATACTCATCGGAATCTTCTTTTTTTCGGCTCTTTTCAAGCTCCATTTGGATCGGATACCGAATATAGGACGAGTATTTTTTGATGAGCTGCGTCAAGCGATACTGCTCAAGATACTCGCTGTAGTGCTCGTCCTCCGTATCGTCTTTGAGCTCCAAAATGATGTCCGTGCCGTGCGTGTCGCGCTTCGCAGCGGAGACGGAGAAACCCTCCGCGCCTTCACTCTTCCACTGGTAGGCTTCCTCGGCGCCGTATGCGCGGCTAACGACGGTAACGCGCTTTGCGACCATGAAGGCGGAATAAAAGCCGACGCCGAACTGACCGATGATCTCGGTCTCCTTCTGGTCCATCGCGTGTTCTTCTTTAAAGCGGAACGTGCCGCTGTCCGCGATCGTGCCGAGGTTTTGCACAAGCTCTTCCCGCGTCATGCCGCAGCCGTTGTCGGAGATCGTCAATGTACGGTTCGTTTTGTCAGGGCGGATCTCGATACGGAAGTCGCTTGTATTCATTCCTGTCGCGCCATCGGTCAAAGAGCGGTAATAGAGCTTGTCGATCGCATCGCTGGCGTTGCTGATCAGCTCGCGCAGGAAGATCTCTTTATGGGTATAGATGGAATTGATCATGAGGTCAAGAAGCCGCTTGGATTCGGCCTTAAACTTTTGCAGTGCCATATTTTCACACATCCTTATGAAAAAATTAAGTGTTAGCACTCAACGAATCCGAGTGCTAACACTATTATAACGCGCGCGGTATAAAAAACAATCCGAACAAATGTGATAAAGTTGAAAACTCGTCTACGGGCGAAGCGTTTCCGCCTCGGAACGGATTGGGTGACGGTCATTATAGACGCACCAGAGCGTTATGGCTGCGACAACCAGAGCGCCGCTGACCAGGGAAAGCGTCCCCGGGAGCTCGCCAACGGTTAGAAACACCCAAACGGGGTTCAGGAGCGGCTCAAGCGTTGCGAGCAGGGAGCATGCCAGCGGCGGGCAGGCGCGCAGCGCCAAAGCGTATAAGATGTAAGAAACGCCGACCTGAAACACACCGAGCAAAAGGAGACAGCCTACGGTCTCGAGCGTGAATACCGGCGAGGTTGTAAGGAAAAAGGGGAGACCGATAAGCGCGCAAAGAAGCTGCGCCTGCAAAAAGCCGTTCAGTCGCTCCACTTCATCGGCATCGCCGGAAGCAACGAGGTTCAGCGTGAAGAAAAGCCCGGAAAATAGCGCGACAACATTTCCAATCGCCGCGCCCCCGCCGAGGTCGCCGAAAAAGAACATGCCGATCCCCAGCGTCGTGACGATCACAATGCCGTAATCCGCCGCACGGAACCGCTGCTTTCGGAAGATCGCGCAGTAGAGCAGAAAGAACATCGGCCCGGTGTATTGGATAACGACGGCGTTGGCTGCGGTCGTGAGCTTCGTCGCGGAAACGAAACAAACAAATAGCCCGGCAACGCCGGTTGCGACGAGCAGAGTTTGCTTTGAGAGCTTGAAAGGAATGCGCCTGCATCGCATATAGAGGAAAATCGTAACCCCGGCGATCAGGCCGCGCGCGCCGACGAGCGCAATGGCATTCCAGGGAACGAGTTTGATGAGCATACCGCCGGTGCTCCAAAGCACTGCGCAAAGAAGCATCCGAAGGATCGCCCGATGCCGTTCGTTCATGTGTCCCGCCGAATAGCCTTGCTTAGGATCGATCATGAAGCATCTGCGCATACCCGAGCGGCGAAAATCCGTTTCGACGATACAGCGCGGCTGCACGGACATTGTCCGGCTCGACCTCCAGACGGATGGCCTT
>OJAR01000096.1_pt1 | contig 31977 bp, 25 predicted proteins | sample 1589431 | NCBI WGS metagenome assembly OJAR01 (sample SAMN03283242) | human gut metagenome | biome: human-associated habitat; material: feces | host: Homo sapiens | place: Peru | collected 2012 | reverse complement strand
ATATTGTGTACGGCCATCCATGGTTTGGGCATATAGGTAGTATTTTTCCTCCGGGTCCTGCATCAGCCATCCGCGCTGGCGGAAGTCCTTGAAGTTCTGCACAGCACGTTCATAGACCTTGGGGTCATGTTCGTCAGTGCCTGGAGCAAAGTCTATTTCAGGCTTAATGATATGGTATAGCGACATCGGATTGCCTTTAGCTTCGATGCGGGCTTCTTCGGAATTGAGCACGTCATAAGGACGCGATGCGACCTTCTCCACATACTCGCGCGGAGGACGGACGCCTTTGAATGGTTTGATTCTAGCCATGGTAATTTAATGTGTGTGGTTGGTAATATGATTTATCAACATTTTTGGCAGGTCTGTATCTTGTAACTCGATATCTAAGTCAGGGCGAAGGTCAACCTTTAGCATTCTGTGCCGGACTGAAGCCTGCACGGAAAATTGTTTGCGTGCGGTCCGGACCTACAGAGAGCACGGTGATGCCCACTCCCACATATTTCTCGATAAAGCCAATATAGTCTTTGAAGGCTTGGGGCAGCGATGCTTCATCGCGTATGGACGTAAGGTCGTATTTCCAGCCATCGAAGACTGTATATTGCGGTTCGATAGGTGCATCATTGACATCAAAAGGGAAATGTGTAGTTGTCCTCCCGTTTATAGTATATGCGGTGCAAACTTTTATTTTGTCGAAGGTGTCGAGGACATCGCTCTTCATCATTATGAGCTGTGTCACGCCGTTGAGCATTACCGAATAGCGCAGAGCAACCAAGTCGAGCCATCCACAACGACGCTCACGTCCGGTAACAGCCCCGTACTCATGACCACGGTCACGCATCTCACGCCCAACGTCATCATGCAACTCAGTGGGGAATGGACCGCTACCCACGCGCGTACAATAAGCCTTGAAAATTCCGAAGACCTCGCCTATCCGTCTTGGGGATATACCCAATCCGGTACATGCACCGGCGCACACGGTATTGCTCGATGTCACAAATGGATATGAACCGAAGTCGACATCAAGGAGCGTACCCTGAGCACCTTCGCACAATACAGCGCCATCGTTGTCGAGCACCTCATTGACATAGTACTCGCTGTCTATGCGTTCGAAGGTGCGTATATACTCGAGAGCCTCCATCCATGCCTTTTCATTCCGAGCAAGCGTATCAGCATCCACTTGTGCACCCATACGAGCCAGACGGTCCAAGTGCGTAGCCTTGAGCCGAGTATATTTAGCTTCGAAGTCGTAGTCTATATCACCAAGACGCAACCCATTACGACCGGCTTTGTCCGTATAAGTAGGACCTATACCCTTGCCGGTGGTACCTATGCGTGCAGTGCCCTTCGCATTCTCGCCGGCAGCATCAAGCAGACGATGGGTGGGCAGTATCAGGTGCATCTTGCGCGAAAGGCGCAGCGATGCATGCAGGTCCACGCCGCCGTCGCGTTCAAGTGCACGCGCCTCTTCGGCAAAAAGCACCGGGTCGAGAACGACGCCGTTGCCTATGACGTTGATTGTGCCTTTTTGGAATACACCGGAGGGTATCGAGCGCAATACAAATTTCTTGTCATCGAATTCAAGAGTGTGTCCGGCATTGGGGCCGCCCTGAAAACGTGCCACCGCAGCGTAATGCGGCGTGAACACATCTACAACTTTACCCTTGCCTTCATCACCCCATTGTAGTCCGAGAAGTACGTCTGCTTTCATTGTGCTGGTAGGATGTTGTTTGTATGGTGTTTAAATATTTAGGCAAGAAATATCCCTGCCTTTGACTACGCAAATTTACGCATTTCTCGTCAAATACCTGCCCGAAATCGACATTTGTTTTTGATGTTATGGGTTCTGTTGTTTTCATTATGCTTTGCAGACTATGTTTTCAGAAATTAACATCCTAATATTGCGGCAATTACCCACTATTTCAACGACACCATCATATTCATATTTGGCTGTTCGGCGGAAACGCCGTACATTTGCAGCCGTTTTTAAGGTATAAAAAGATTTGTTATGGTTTACCAATGCGGAATCATTTTCGGATTCCTTGCTATCGGCGAGTTTGTAGTGTGGCTCACCGGAATCAAATTGCCGTCAAGTATCATAGGTATGCTTTTGTTGACGGCTTGTCTGCAACTAAAATGGATCAAGTTGCGCTGGGTCGAGAGTATAGCCAATTTCTTGGTGAAGAATCTCGGTTTTTTCTTTATCCCACCGGGCGTAGCTCTTATGCTGCATCTTGACATAATCAAGGCTCAGCTACTTCCCATCATTATGGCATCAGCCGCAAGCACCGTCGTCGTTATTGTTGTCACCGGATGGATACACCAGTTGGTCCGTAAATATCAGAGGCATGGAATACATCAATAATCCATACTTTCTTTTAGCGCTGACTTTTGTCATCTACGGATCGGCACAAATTATCCAGCGAAGGACGCACTTTTCTTTGTTCAGCCCCATTTTGGTGACCATTGCGCTCATTATAGTCTTTCTGACAGCTTATGATATCCCATATGATACATACAATCAGTATGGCAAGTACATCGAGTTCTGGCTCAAACCGGCCGTCGTAGCACTTGGAGTACCTTTGTACAAACAATTGTCTACCGTCAAGAAGCAATTACTACCTATCACCTTATCAGCCCTCGGCGGATGCATATCGGGCATCATCTCTGTGGTGATAGTGGCCGATTTGTGCGGAGCATCACACGAAATCGTTATGTCCTTGGCCGCCAAGTCCGTTACAACACCTATCGCTATGGAGGTAACCGGATCGTTGGGAGGCATTCCATCACTCACTGCTGCCGTAGTAGTCAGCGTAGGCATCTTTGGTGGAATCATCGGATTCGGCGTAATGCGCTGGTCTCACGTACACAGCCCTATGGCACAAGGCCTTTCGATGGGGACCGCTGCTCATGCCGTAGGCTCGTCGCGCGCCTTCGGCGTCAGCGATCGCTATGGTGCCTTCGCCAGCCTCGGCTTGACTCTCAATGGCATTTTCACCGCCATCCTCACCCCTTCTATATTGCACATCATCGGCTATTTCTAACCGATGGAAGCTATGCTTTCATATCATGGTTAAATCACTCGACCATTATCATGATATGAGTAGTAGTCGCCATCGGTTACAATAAGGTGGTCATTAACTTTTATGTCAAATAAGGCCATAGCGTCATTGATTTTGCGTGTGATAACATCGTCCTGCGGACTTGGCATCGTATTGCCTGACGGATGGTTGTGGAGCATGATAACAGCCGAAGCATAAGCATCAAGGGCGGCACGCACGGCAACCTTTGTATCGACGACCGTGGCACTGAGGCCGCCTACACCCAGGCGCACGCTTTTAAGCGGCATCAGCGCCCTATTAAGCAACAATAGCCAAAATTCCTCGTGGTCAAGACCGAGAAACACCGGCGCCATTTTTCGAAAAGCCAATTCGGATGTGCATATTTTTTCTTTTTGTCTTTCGACACAATCGGCGCGCGAACGTTCGCCCAAGTGCAAAGCAGCCAATAGTGTCACCGCCTTTGCTTGACCTATACCCTTGTACCGTTCCATAATTTGCTGCGGCGTCATCCGCATGAGCATCGACAAGTGGCCGTCATTGTCTCTAAGGATATCCTCGGAGAGTTGAAGCACTGATTTGCCCTTAATGCCGGTGGAGAATATTATGGCCATGAGTTCGGCGTCTGTCAAGGCATCAAACCCTTGGGCGATGGCCTTTTCGCGTGGCTTTCGTTCTAACGGAAGGTCGCGTATCAAGAGGATCGGGGTATTATTTTCCACGGCGCATTTCGATTTCTCGGTTAACATCACGTCCGCGACGTAGCACTATCTTGGACACATAAGCCTGTATAAAGCCTGTGCCATAGCCGCCGAGCTGAATGATGGCGGCGGGCACAGCTTTGGCCGCTATCACTACCGAGTGCGTAGCAGCCAGAGCCATAGCATACACAGCCACAAGGTATACTCCTATTGGCAGGAGCCACCACGGGGACACCATGACAGCAAGAACAACCATAACAACGGCCAACAGCACGGCTACAGCCGGAAGGGTGTGCACGACCTTGAGCGATTCGGGATAAAGCAGCTTGAGAGTGATACGCGACATCCCGAAGACGTATACCTGTCGCAGAAACTTACGGAAATCGACACGGCGCTTGTGCCACACGGGGGCATCTGCTATAAGCGAGGTTGCAAATCCGGCACGCGCTATGCGCTTGCTCATATCTATGTCTTCGGAAAACATCTCACGAAAACCACCTACAGTCTCGTAGACCCGGCGCGAAAAGCCCATATTGAAGGTGCGTGGGGTGAACTTCTCGAGGGCAAGCTTACCACCGCGTATGCCGCCGGTGGTAAGGAAGGATGTCATAGTGTAATTTATAGCCTTCTGCGTGGTAGTGAAAGATGAATGGGCGGCATCGGGTCCGCCGTAGCAGTCGGTGGGATGTTCGGCAAGGACCTTAGAGACAGTCTCGAAGTATTCCGGCGGAATTACACAATCGCTGTCAAAGAAAACGAAGTAGTCTCCCTTGGCGCGTTCCATACCGTAGTTGCGAGCAATGGAACGCCCTTCATTGTCTTTATGAAAGTACTTGACATCGAGACCGGCGGCACGAGCATCTTCACACTGCCGACTGCATGGTATCGTTGAGCCGTCCTCGACAATGATTACTTCGAAGTTACAGGCTTTTTGCGCCAGCAGGCTGTCAAGCAGATCGCGGACTTCGTCCGGACGATTGTATACCGGGATAATGACTGAAAATAACATTGTGGCTGTTTTTGTTGTGTTTAGATGTGGCATATGTCTCGGAATGACACTCTCTCGGAGTCACTTGAGACAATATATAGTATCGCTCAAATTATTATTGCCTAAACAATTGTAATACATCTGTTTATGACATTCTACTTTTGTAGTCTTCATAGGTGTAACGACGCAGGTAATGACATTGGCCGTCACGGTCGCATAAGACTATGTCCGGATGATGTATGCCGTTGAACATGGTGGTCTTGACGTTGGTGTAGTGGTTCATATCTTCAAATGTCAGGCGCATTCCGGGGTACAGCGGCTTGGTAAAGTGCCAATCACCGACAAAGTCGCCGCTGAGACACGAATTGCCACCGAGCCTGTATGCGATGGTACGTCCGGGCTGTTCGGAAACGCTTTCGCTCACTGTAGGCCGATAGGGCATTTCGAGCGTGTCCGGCATATGACATGCAAAGGATACGTCCATGATTGCAGTATTGACATCGTCATGACTCACTACATCAACGACACTGCTAATAAGGTCTCCGGTGCGCCACATAAAGGCACTGCCCGGCTCAAGTATCACTCGCAAATGCGGATAGCGGCGACGAAAACTTTTGAGCAACTCTATGAGGTGTCCTGTGTCATAACCCTGTCGTGTCATCAGGTGGCCGCCTCCCATATTGACCCATTTGGCTTGCGGCAACAGATGTCCGAATTGGTGTTCAAAGGCCTCGAGCACCTTGGCCAAGTCGTAAGACGTGGATTCGCACAGCGCATGAAAGTGCAGGCCCTCAATGCCTTCGGGAAGGCTATTGCCGATTTCGGAGGCGCTGACACCGAAGCGACTACCAGGAAGTGCCGGATTGTATATGTCCGTATCTATGACGGAGCAATGTGGATTGACACGCAGACCGGCGCTGACACCCGTATCACGCAAACGCGCGCCATAGCGTTCCCATTGGCTCAACGAATTGAAAGTAATATGTGTGCAGTTGTGTGCATATTCGTCAATGGTGTCGTCAGTATATGCCGGCGAATAGGCGTGAACATTATCGGTAAGGTATTCACGCCCCAAACGCAATTCGTTGATGCTGCTTGCAGTGCATCCGAAGCCGTATTCACGGACAATGTCGAAGGTGCGCCATAAGGCATTGGCCTTAAAGGCCATGATAATCTCAACATCAGCACGCGCAGCCACGTCCGCTATCAAATCAAGGTTGCGGCGTATGCGGTCTTCGTAAATTATATAGAAAGGAGTGGGCAGTTGGTCTATGGTCATTGGAATGTATTGCTGTAAAATTATCTATGCAGAATTAATCTTGACAATGCTTTATTGATGAATAGTGTGCTGTACACGATATGAAGTAATACTTAAATGATAGTGAAGCGAGCAAATGCCAACATCAGGATCTTGATTTCGCCTGTATCGAAGCGTACTTTTATGCGTGCTCCGCCGGGATTTTTGCCGTCCACTTCGGTGATTGTTCCCTTGCCGAAGCGGCTATGTCGTATTTCCATACCTACGGAAAGTTGCGAGGCGTGGAATGTGGACTCATCTGATGTGTTTGCCGACGCCTGTGGCTGCCTGACGGATATCGGCGGCTTGCGAGTAAGCCACGTCTTAACACGTCGCGTTTGATCCAAGCTGTTCTCGACAATCTCCGATCCTGAGGGGAAGGACAGGTACTTTGGATCGATGTCTTTAAGGAATGGCGAGGGCGTAGTAAACTCTGTTATGCCGTTACGAAAACGCGAGGTGGCATAGGAAAGCATACAGTAGCGTTTGGCTCGTGTAATGGCTACATAAAGCAGGCGTCGTTCTTCTTCTATGGCTGCCGGAGAGTCTTTGCTCATCATCGATGGCAATAGGTCGTCTTCCACGCCCACCACAAATACATTGCCGTACTCCAATCCTTTGGCGGCATGTATTGTCATAAGCGTTACCTTGGGTGTGTCCGCATCGGCCTCGGCAGTATCGGCATCAGTGGCCAAGGATGTTTGTGCCATATACTCAGGCATGGTACCTTCGCCAAGTCCCTGCTCGTGCTGGGATTGCACAAAGGCCTTAACATCGTTGGTGAGTTCTTCGAGATTCTCTCGCTTGGTGATACTCTCAGGGGTATTGTCCGATTTATACTCATCCATCATATGAGTCAGACTTAGCATCCTATCGGATATGGCATCGGCCGTGACGCCGGTTGCCACCATGTCATTGAGTTCGGTGACGATATCCTCAAAGGCGTGCAGACGGCGCTGCGTACCGGCGTTAGTATTAAGTCCGTATTGGAGGGGAGCCTTAACCACGGCCCATAAAGGCACATCGTTCACGGCGGCTGCCGCAAGGATTTTCTTGAGCGTTGTATCACCAATGCCGCGTGCCGGGAAATTGATGACTCGTTTCAGAGATTCTTCGTCATCGGGGTTCATAGCCAAGCGAAAATATGCCAGGGCATCCTTGACTTCCTTACGCTGGTAGAAGGATAGTCCGCCGTAAATGCGGTATGGGATGTTGCGCTTGCGTAGTGATTCCTCAAGTATACGGCTTTGTGCGTTGGTGCGATAGAGAATGGCAAAGTCTTCGTATGTGTCACCCGAGGACATCTTGAGCTGAGAAATCCGGTTGGTCACCAAAAAACTCTCCTCGTAGTCGCTGTAGCTGCGCACTACTTCGATACGTGTCCCTACCCCATTTTCTGAATAAACGTTCTTGGGTATCTGCTGCTTATTCTTGGATATAAGGCTTCCGGCGGCGTTAATGATATTCTGACTGGAACGATAATTGCGCTCCAATTTGAAGGTCTTAATGGTGGGGAATGTGCGTTGGAGATTGAGAATATTGGCTATATTGGCGCCACGGAACGAGTATATACTTTGCGCGTCATCGCCCACAACACACAACCCGGGATTATCAGGACATAGCTGTGATATGATCATGTGCTGCGCAAAATTGGTGTCCTGATACTCATCTACAAGTATGTAGCGATAGAATTCTTGATAATGACGTCGCACTTCCGGGTGGTCACGCAACAGAATATTGGTATAGTATAGCAAGTCGTCAAAGTCGAGGGCATCAGCACGACGGCATCGAGCACAGTATGCCGCATAGATTTCGCCCAGACGCGGCATATTCCGAGCCGTATTGATACGCTGTATACCGGAATCTGCAATATACTGCTCGGGCGAAAGCATATCGTTCTTGGCGTTGGATATTACGGCTGCTACGGACTGCGGCTTATAGACTTTTTCATCAAGGCTCAGGGTTTTGATGATGGTCTTGACCAGATTGCGGCTGTCAGCGGCATCGTAGATAGTGTAATTTCTATTAAGCCCCAGCAATTTGGCATTGGAGCGTAACATACGCGCAAACACAGAGTGAAATGTACCCATAAGTATGCGCGAGGCAGCCTTGGCTCCCACAAGGGTGGTGATGCGTTCGCGCATTTCTCGCGCAGCTTTATTGGTAAACGTAAGCGCCATGATACGCCACGGCTCGTATCCATGGGACAATAAATGCACAATCTTGTAGGCCAGCACGCGGGTCTTGCCCGAACCGGCACCGGCAATGACCAGTTGCGGCCCTCCAGTATAGAGGACAGCAGCCCGCTGCTGCTCGTTTAGCTGAACCAAATAGTCCGGCGTTTCTGTTTGCACGTCACCCATATTTACCAGAATTTATTGAGCGAAGCGTTATACTCAAATCCGGCCTGCGCCAGACGCGCGACAAGTGCCTCACAATTTATCCCTGTATCTTCACACAATTCGTCAAGCGAGGCATAGCGATCGCGTAGAAGGGTGTTAATATAACTCATCAATATTGCCGGGTCTTGCGGCAGTTCGTTGGATTCCATTAGCTGTTATGACATATCTGTATATTGGGGCCATAATAGTGCTCCATCCTATTTTATGCAAAAGAGCATAGAAAAACGAGTGCAGACAAACGACTGCCTGACGCACACGAATAAGAGCTTTCTTTGGTTACTGCGAAGTTAGTAATAATTTCTGAGAGAACGAAATCGAAATGGGACTTGACCTCGACATCCCACCCGGGACGCGGAGTGTACCGCAGCTCGTATATGAACGCACGGCGCCTCGCCGCAACCGAAACCAATATCGCGTATCGCACCGCCGACCACCTGCGCTGGCAGAAAATGGACTTCGTGGTCGGCATCGAAATTGTGCTGAGCAACAACCACACCATCCGCCTCCAACCGGGCGAAAAGACCTCGGACTTGCCGGGGCAAATGCGTGCCGACGGAACGCCCAAGGCCAACGCGGTGCGCACGCTCACGGATATCTGCGACACCCTCGCAGGACGATACCCAAAGGATTTCAAATTCACCGGCTGGCATCCGCATTGCCGCTGCCGCGCCATCACCATTCTCAAGACCGAGGAGGAAATGGCACGAGACACCCGACGCATCCTCGACGGCAGGCAGCCGTCGGCAGACAGCGCCAACGCCGTCACCGACACCCCCGAAGCATTCAAGGACTGGGTGGAGAATAATCGCGACCGCATCGCCAATGGCCACTCGCTGCCGTATTTCATCCGCGACAACGCCAAGTATACCGGCATCACAACCAAGCAGGCACGCGCATCATCGACAACGCTCGGCATCGCCGCCGAACGCCACGCCAAGCGAACAATCGCACAGGTGCAAGACATCAAGCGCCGCTATTGGGAACGCTTCGAACCCGATTATCTGACCGACGAACAGAAGCTGGCCAATATCGAAGCATACCTGCAAATCGAAAAAGACCTCGGCATTAAGCGAGGCCGCCCGATGAGCCACGAGCAGGCCAACAAAATGCACGGAAATCCGCATTACGGCGAAAGCAAGGCTTACAGCGTCAACTGCCAAACATGCGTGGTGGCATACGAGTTGCGCCTGCGAGGCTTCGACGTTTCGGCATTACCCAACACGGCAGGCTCGGCGCTCAGCAGGCTATCGAAAGCAACGCATACCGCATGGCAGAACATCACGAGAGAAGACATCCCGGTAATCGCTAAGACAACGCTGGACAAATATGGGCACATCAAGCAACCGCCTCTAAAATGGGCGAAGGTCTCCGCCGCAATGACCGAGACAGGACGCTATCATATCGCATGGCGATGGAAGCGCAAGCGCTCGGGGCATATCATCACCGCCGAACGCCTCCCCGATGGAAACCTACGTTTTTACGACCCTCAGAACGGCATGTCGGGTGCGCTTGACCTTTACAAAAAAGATATTGCCGGAAACGTCAGAATTTACCGCGTTGACAACCTCGCGCCAAACGCCAATATCGTCAAGGACGTACTCACCAAGGGCGAGACCAAAGCCGCAGCAGGGACGGCAGCGCAGGGCGGAATATCGGGAGGCATCACTCCGGCAAACAAAGCAGAATGGAAAGAATTAAAGAAGCAAGCCAAACGAGAAGCGAAAGGTTACACACCCGGCATCAGATATGACAAAGAAAGGTTCTACACGCATAACTATACATTGTCGAAAAATGACCGCAATTGTATGCTTACTCACTGCTATACAGACGATGAAGTCAATGCCGTTAAACAAATACCCCAGCTACTGCATAAACTGGGGAAGCCTCGCTACGAACCACTAAATACACGCAGACCGAATTATCGTAAAAAAATTGAAAGAGGGGCAATTCACTTTGTTGCCTATGAGATTGAGATTAACGGTAAAACATTTGAATTCAAAACAGTGGTGATAAAGAATAATCATAAACATGTCGTAGAACACCCATACTCATTAAAAGAGAAAAAATAGAAGCACCCCAACCTGCTACTTACAAGGCAGCCGCCAATAGGGCAGACATTGGAATGCTTCTTTGATTGCAAATTTACTAACTTTGCGGAAAACAGCAAAATATGAACAAGGGAACTTTGTCAAAGGCGCGAAAGATGGCGCAGGAAAGCATCTATGATGATGCTCAGTATGTCGGTCGGTGGAACGACTTCGAGGTTTACGAACCAATCTTCAACGATGACGAGGAGCATTTTATCGGGCTTCCGCAGTACATCCTCGCCAAAGGCGACACGCTGCGGTGGACGAATGACACCGAGGGGCTGGACGTGCTGCACGACTTGCCCGAAGATTAACGACCGCAGACTGCGAGCATCGAGAGAACAAAAAAGCGACCGCGCCATGTAGAGCAGACGCGGTCGCTTTTCGTTTTATTTCGTTTCAGAACCCGAAACCGCTTCAAGACGCAGACCAAGCGCTTCGCAGATTTTGGCGACAGTGTCGATGGTCACATTCATACGTCCGTTTTCGATGCGGCAGAGGTGGCCGGCATCAAGACCGCAGCGGTCGGCGAGTTCGCGAACAGACAACCCTGCGGCATTACGAGCTTGAGCGATGGCCAAGCCTACGGCCTTGCGTGTGGTGCGCCCAATGGCCGTCGACCATTCCGAGTAACCGGGCTTGCGCGTATAGGTTTCAGACTTGATGATCTTGCCGGCGGCATCGGTCAGCGTCATAGACGCGCCTTTGCCCTCCTTGATTTCGGCATTAGAGTTGTAGACCTCATCAGAACATACAGTATCGTAATAACGACCTTCGTAATTGATAATGCAATTTCGCATAAAAAATCGTCTGCAGAACAGTATAGAGTAATTCCCCGTACCGCATACAAAATTGCTGCTTTTCGGGGATATACCATCCATTTTACCGCTTTTTTTCTTTAAATATTGTATTCGCATTTGACAAAAAATCGCTAACTTTGTCAGCCGAAAAGCCTTAGGCTTTCATGAGGGGATGACACCTATGTCAACCTGCCGTTTTTGAGATTGTATCATCTTTATTTGCCACAATGGCACAAAGCAGCGGCAATGCCGCTGCCGATATGCAGGACACGCGCCACCATATTTTTATCTGCGCAGTCCGGCCTCGAGGCCTGAGTGAAGTAACATATTCTAAAACAACTACATATTACCTGCTATGAACAAACCTGATTTGGGATTCTGGAAGCTATGGAATCTTAGTTTCGGATTTTTCGGCGTCCAAATTGCCTATGCACTACAAAGTGCACAAGTGAGCCGAATTTTTTCAACCATAGGTGCCGATCCGCATGACCTTAGTTATTTTTGGATTTTGCCGCCGCTGATGGGGCTTATAGTGCAACCTATCGTCGGCAGCGCCAGCGACCGCACTTGGAATCGATTTGGTCGTCGCCTACCCTACCTGCTCATCGGCGCCGCTGCCGCCATCATCGTCATGTGCTTCTTGCCCAACGCCGGGTCACTGGGTCTATCGGTGAGCTCGGCTATAATCTTCGGCTTGGTTATGCTCATGTTCTTGGACACGTCCATAAACATGGCCATGCAGCCTTTCAAGATGCTCGTGGGTGATTTCGTAAACGAAAAACAAAAAGGTCTGGCATATTCGATACAATCTTTCTTGTGCAATGCCGGCAGTGTTGTAGGTTATGTATGCCCCATAATACTGGCAATGTTTATGTCCAATACCGCTGCCGACGGCGAGGTACCGGCTACGGTCACCTGGTCGTTCTACATCGGAGCTGCCGTTCTGCTGCTGTGTGTGGTATACACATTTGCCAAAGTTAAGGAGATGCCGCCGGCTCAGTACGCGGCTTACCATGGCATAGACCCGGCAAAAGCGCAAGCCAACAAGAAAAAAGGCCCCGGAATGTTCCGCCTGCTTGCTCGTGCACCCAAGGTATTCTGGACCGTAGGCCTTGTGCAGTTCTTCTGCTGGGCTGCCTTCTTATTTATGTGGTCATACTCGACTGACGCTATCGCCAACCACGTGTTCCACGCTCCTTCGGTCATCAAAGTTGACGGCATATCAATCAATGGCAAGGCTTATACCGAAAAATATGTCCTCGCCCAAGACAAACCCGTGGTGGCCGATGGCAAGCTATCGCTTGGCGGTATCATCATAGACGGAAACAAGATGTCGCCTACAACCGTCATCAATGCCTCCGGTGACACTGTCGTGGCAAAGAGCGAAGTAGTCTATGTTGCAGGCGTTGCAAAGGTCGCGCCTCAGGACGGATGCATCGCCGATGCCGGCGATAATATAGTGGTGGATGGTAAGAATGTATGTGTCAATCAGGCGGCAACCACATTCTCGGCATTGTCGCAAGTCAAAGCCGGCGAACACCTGCAACTGGCGCACATATATAGTTTTGACAAAACTACAAACAAGTACGTGGCCGAACAGACCGAAGACATCCCATACGATGGTTCTACTATCACCACCATAGAATCCACTGTGCTTAACGCAGCCTCCAAGGAGTACCAAGACGCCGGCGACTGGAACGGTGTACTTCTGGCAATACAGGCCATAGCAGCGCTGCTATGGGCCGCAGTGCTATCCCAGTTCCGCAACCGCCGCCTGGGCTACTCACTTAGCCTTCTGATAGGCGCCATAGGCTTTATGTCGGTATTCTTCGTTACCGACCAGTATATATTGGGCATATGCTATGCCCTGATGGGCTGCGCTTGGGCTGCAATGCTGGCTATGCCTTTCACAATACTGACCAATGCCCTCGGAGGAGATCACATCGGTACATATCTCGGATTGTTCAACTGCACGATATGCATTCCTCAAATTGTTGCAGCCATATTCGGCGGAATGTTGCTCGGCTGCTTCGCTCCAACCGAAACCGGTACGCCCAATACCGTATTAATGCTTGTCAGCTCGGGCATACTACTGCTATTGGGTTCGCTCGCCGTCTGGAATGTCAAGGAGACATACGGCAGCAAGAATGCAGCCAAGGATTTAGCCAACACAAATACGGAGCTGTAAGTATTATAATAAACAAGACTTACTTCCAATAAAAAAGATTGCGCATGTCCCTCGTGTCGGGAGATGCGCAATCTTTTTTTTGAAAATGTTTGGTCGTTTGGATGAAAGTGATTAATTTTGCATTGATTTAATATTTGGAATAAATCTAAAAATAGAATATATGCAACTCCCTACCGCACAACTTATCGAAATCCTGACCGAAGCGGGGATTCGTCCATCGGCACAGCGGCTTTCCGTTCTGGAATACCTTACCGGAACAACATGCCACCCTTCGGCCGACCGCATATACGAAGACGTACACGCCATGCAACCCACGCTGTCACGTTCGACCGTATATAACACGGTCAAACTTTTTCTGGACAAAGGCGTTATAGAGACAGTGGCAGGAGACAGCAGCGAGTGCCGCTACGATTATTTTCACAAGCCGCACGCGCATTTTCAGTGCCGACAATGCCGAAAAGTGTACGATATCCCATTTGACATGAACACCATCAGCCATCCCGGTGGCTTCGACATTGAACACACGGTATTGGTATTCACCGGGCTATGCCCCGATTGCCGCGCCGGCCGGTCGGAAGAAAGCGAAACCTCATACGGCGCATAGCATCATAACATACTCTATATACACACCATATACATCTTATAATTATGAAAGACCTTAAAGGAACAAAGACAGAGAAGAACCTTATGGAAGCCTTCGCCGGCGAATCCAAGGCACACACCAAGTACTCATACTACGCGTCTAAAGCTCGCAAGGACGGTTACGAGCAAATTGCCGCGATATTTGAGGAAACTTCCCACAACGAGAAAGAACATGCCAAGCTGTGGTTCAAACTGCTGCATGGCGGAGATATGCCGGATACCATGGCCAACCTGCGCGATGCTGCCGACGGCGAGAATTACGAATGGACTGACATGTACGAGCGTATGGCCGTGGATGCCGAAGAGGAAGGTTTCTCTGCCATAGCCAAGCGCTTCCGCGCCGTGGCTGATATCGAACGTCTCCATGAAGAGCGCTACCGCCGTCTTCTGCAAAACATCGAGGAAGGCATTGTGTTTTCGCGTGATGGCGATCGCGTATGGGTGTGCCGCAACTGCGGACACATCGTCATCGGGCCCAAAGCACCTGCCGCATGTCCGGTATGCGCCCATCCGCAAAGCTTCTTCGAGCTACGCGCCGACAACTATTAAACATCGATAGACATCTTTTCCAATAGACCTTTTATCTTAATCAATACCTATACACACTCGGGGGCTTCAACTGAAGTCCCCGGTCTGTTCCTTACATATAGAAGAACACCGGAGGGCACAAACTTTTACCGCAAATCCATAGACAGCTCCATTCCGATGCCAAAGAGAGCAAAGTCGTATGCCACAGGGTCGTCCGGACGCCAGCAACGCAGTTCTGCAGTCAAATCGAGTACGGCTCGTCGATCATTGGAACGTCGTTGAAGCAATCCGAGAGCACGCGACACATCGGCAACGTGGACATCCAGCGGAATATATAGTTGCGAAGGCTTAAGTACTTTCCACAGCCCGATGTCTACAATGCCGTCATCACGTACCAGCCACCGCAGGGCCATATTGAGACGCTTAAGGGGAGTAGCAACACTTACAGATATGCAGCGCGTATCCCTAAGTCCATCATTAGCCTCGGCCAATAATGATGCCAAGGATTCAGCCAAGGACCATGCAGGAGTCTCGGAACAATCGGCCTTGGAGGCGGTTACAAATGCTTCAAGGCTGCCATAGCGCGTATAAAGAGCTTGCAACCCGCGCAAGTAGTACTTGAGATTACGTCCGAAGAATGTCCTATGAATATTGATGGCATCGTCCAAGTCTTCGTAGGACTTCGACCGCACGTAGTCATAGGGAGCGTTATCCATAATCTCAAGCATACGTTGACAATTGCGTACAATCATCTTGCGGTTGCCCCATGCAATGGTTGAACATAATAGCGCCGAAATCTCCACATCCCGGCTATCGGTAAAGGAGCGTGGAAATTGTACGGGATCTGCATCAGCGAAGGATGGCACATTGATGCGCTCCAAAGCCTGATCAAGTCTTGCACGCAGGTGACACCGGTCTGTCGTCAATGGCGTTGCTGAGTCGTAAGTCATAATTATTATGAAGACAAAGAGGCTGAGATGTGAAACTAAGCGTGAGTAAACGTGGATAAAAAGACTAAACAAGCTTACGACACATATCTCTCCATAAGGTTCAATCTCGGATGACAATATGCAGATGTCGTAATTGCTTAATAGCACAAGACGCCGGCAGAAGTCTACCGGCGTCTTGTTTGGGGTGAACAGTGGGGGTCGAACCCACGACCTTCGGAACCACAATCCGACGCTCTAACCAACTGAGCTATGCTCACCATGTCTTGCAAAAGCACTGCAAAGGTACACACTTTTTTTTAGCCACACAAACCTTCGACAATTTTTTTGGAATATTTTTTTTCATACACACATAAAGCTTTGCTTTATAAGCTTTTGTCTCCAGACTTAAAAACATGGAATTATCCTCGAAACTTTTTTAATCGGTCAATCAAATGCTTGTATGCCACCAAGAGCGATACAGTATATATGTAAGTTGATGCTATCAAAAAAGCACGAGCCCCGGATCGTCTCGACCCGAGGCTCGATATTAATCTTAAAGCCAGTCTATTACATTACTATCGCATTCAATTGCTGTATATAGTATCTATGTTGTCAGGATGTTTTTGAAGTCTTTGTCTATATGACGATGACAACTGTAGATAGTTTAATGAGCAACCTTGATTTAACAATATTTAATATGCAGTAGACTTCTGTGTCTTATAGCGCTTTAGTTTCTTCCGCGATTTTTTTAAATTCGTCGAAGGAGACTGTCTTTTTTTCGATGGTTACGTTGTTACGTAAGGTGCTGAAGAGCTTCATCTCACTGGTGGCCTCCACGATGCGCGAGCGAGTGCTATTGTCATTAAGCAGGCGTTTGGCGTATTCCGTAATGGTTGCATCGTCCATATTGGTGATGCCATACTGAATAAACTGACGGTTTGCCACAGCCTTGGCGTATTCCAAAACATCGTCTTCTTTGATTTCGATATTGAGAACGTTAGCGATACGTTCTTCGATAAGCTGCCATTTTAACGAGGGAAGCATATGCTCGTATTCTTTGTCGATGTTTTCGGCTGTGAGTTCTTCATTGCGTACAACGAGCCATTTCTTGAGGAATTCGGTGGGAAGCTCCATATCACCATACTTCTCGACAAAGTAGTTGCGTGCTGTCACATCGAAGAGCTCTTCTGAATTACGAGCCAGTTGTGCAGCCAGTCCTTCTTTGACAGCAGCCTCATATGCGGCTTCGTCTTGAACTTTGTCCTTGCCGAATACCGAATCGTAGAATGGTTGATCGTGTTCAGCGTCTTTCATTATTATGATTTCGCTGATAGCGAGCACAAAGTCACTATGAACATCGCCGGCTATGTTCTTTTCTATATTGAGCATGGATGACAACTCGGCGGCGTTGCCGTTGCAGCTGTCATAAGGATTGAATACAACCTTATCATTTACATGCTTGTCTACGAAGAGGACCTTCTGTTTGTCATCTTTGAAAGTGAACGGCGCAATTATGGCATTAGTCACCTGAATGGCGCCTTCGTTTTCGTTGACAGAACCATCGGCGTTGAGCTGTTGCAACGAACCTTTGATTAGGCTGCGGTCATCTGTAACCTCACCGGGTTCCTGCTTCGCGAAGCGCTTGCGCAGGGCTTCATCTTCGTCTTTGTACATCTGCTCGGACACTTCTATGTCGTACCGGAGCAACTTAACGCTTTTATCAACAGTTATGTCAATTTCAGGGGCAAAGCCAACTTCATATTGGAAGTCATAGTCTTTGTCGCTGAGATTTATTTCTTTCTTTTCCAAAGGCAGGGGCTCACCGAGCACGTGCAGCTTGTTGTCGCGGATATGGGTGATGACAGCATCATATACCACATCATTGAGCACTTCGCTCTTGACTTGCTTTCCGAACATTCGGACAAGAGTAGGCATAGGCGCATGACCCTGACGAAATCCGGAGATGACACGTTTGGCTCCGATGGTACGCAGTTCTTTCTTGACCTTATCTGCGTAATCGGCTTCTACAACGTTTACGTTGATGATACCGTAAACCGCCGAGTTTTTTTCTATCGTTACGTTCATTTGGCGTTGTTATTGGTAGTGTTATATCTTATGTTGTCTGTACTTATGCTTTTGCAGAGGATATAGTTCCCCCACAAAAATGCACGCAAAATTAGCCAATAATATCCACACGCACAAATTTATTTTGACTTTATACGCCGAAGAGCACTCGGCTTTGCAAAAAAAATCGTAAATTTGCAGGCCTTTTCGGGGGCTCAGTATGTCGCGCATATTGCGAACATCGGATAGAGGGTTTCCCGAAGAGCTCTGTAAGCAAGACTATACAACACGAAACAACTAAGCATAATACGACATGGCAACAACAGCTGATTTTAAGAATGGTATGTGCCTCGAAATCGATGGCAACTACTTCTTCATCGTTGAATTTCTGCACGTAAAGCCCGGCAAAGGCCCGGCTTTTGTCCGCACCAAACTGAGAAACGTCAAGACCGGCCGCATCATTGACAAGACTTGGAACTCGGGCGTCAAGGTGGACGAAGTTCGCATCGAACGCCGCCCCTACCAGTACCTGTACAAGGACGACATGGGCTACAACTTTATGCACACCGAGACTTTTGAGCAGGTAGCAATCCCGGGCGAGAGCATCGAGGGTGTGCAGTTTCTCAAAGAAGGCGACATCTGCGAGGCCATGGTACACGCCGCTTCGGACACCATCCTCACCTGCGAAATGCCCCAGTCTGTAGTCCTTGAGATTACCTACACTGAGCCCGGCATCAAGGGCGATACCGCCACCAACACCTTGAAACCTGCCACCGTGGAAACCGGTGCCGAGATACGTGTGCCCCTGTTCTGCAACGTTGGAGACAAGGTGCGCATCAACACCAGCGACGGCAGCTACGTGGAGCGCGTCAAATAATCACGTCCTCCTCTCGATCAAAGCACAAGACAGGCCGCGACATCCGCTTAGGGTGACGCGGCCTGCTCGCTCTCGCCAAAGGAAGAAAAGGCATTCAATCCCCTTCAACCCGAGTGCGAAGGTTACTTCATCCCGGTTCAAACCTCCGTATACTACCCTTCGAGGGTCTCTCGATATTTGGCCATTCGGCTCAAATGGCGTATATTTGCCACATGATGAATAGCATTTCAAAAGATTCTAAAGCCACTGAAACCGAGTCTCGGATGCCGAACAAAGACGACAACGATCTCTTTGCGCCCGGAGCGGCGGCGTATGTACGTCGTGCCTATCCCGTATGGCTCGGACGTCATTGGTGGCTGCTAACAATACCGGGCGGCCTGGCCATAGCGGCCGCATGGTGGCCTGTATGCATTTTCGTGGCTCTGATGGTGGCCTTACTGCTATACCCCTCGATATTGCTAATGGTATACCTAAGCTATGCCACATCACAACGTGCAGTACAGTGGGCCTATCCGCGGCGTGTAATCATGGACGATGATGGTCTGTGGATACGCTATGCCGTCGAGAACGCCGGCCATATTCCCGAGGATTGCCGTATCCAATGGCGCAAAGTGAAGCGTGTGTATTTTTATGGAACCTCGGCGGCGGCCTACCTATCCTCCGGCCCTTACGACATTATCCCTTTGGGTGAATCTTTGGACCGAGAACGTGTCGAATGGCTCAAGAAACACCTTACTGCGCTTGGCATAGAGTTTGCATAAGTAATATCGGCGCTTGTGTCAAACAGATACCGTGTTTTTACTTTATTATATTGGCTACGCGGCACATGCACAAGACACACTCGGCAATATGCATATCGAAACATAGACGCCGAAAAGTATTTTTTCGCCATACGAGCATAACCCGAAATTAAAAAAAACAAAACCATAAGACCTCTTTCAATGAGCAGAAACGAAACAATAAAAAGCCTGCGCAATATCAACGAAGACATATCTGCCGGACGTTTGAAAAACGCTCTGGAGCAGATGCATGCCTTGGCCGAGCAAAAGATGCAATGGGAGGTGGGCGCGGACATCAAGACCGCAATCGCCAATTATGGTTATATGCTCTCCTATTTTGCCGAGGGAGTTGTCGACCCCGACCTCGACAAGGTCTTCGGACGTATGCAATTGGAGGCTTGGGCTCTTTTTGACCGACTGCGCCGAGCCATAGACATCCCGGGGCACAGCTCGCTGTACTTTGATAATGTGCGGCTGCGAAAGCTTAGAAACGAAAGTCTTGAAGTTCTTATTGCCGCTTATTACGCAGCCATAGACGCCGATGCGGATATCGTCTCAGCATTGGCTTCTGCCGGTCCCGAGGATACGGCTTATCGCGGTCAGAAGCCCAAGGAGGAAGCGATCAAGGCTTTGTTCGAATATGTCTGGACATCTCACCCGCTCAAGGATGAACAATTGGAGCATCTGATGCAAGGAATCGACACCGTGACTGCTAAAGGCGAGGAACTCGATGTCGAGACCTATGCCATAAGCATGATTGCGGCCTTGATGCTCGGCGATTTGCAATACGCCGACACGGGTCGACAAATTGCGATGGCTCGCCTGTACATGACCTATGCCGACAGCCGTCCGCACATAGCGGCCACAGCATTGTGCGCTTTGACAATAATGCTTTTCCACCACCGCCGACGCCCCATTAGCCCACAATTGAAGGACATACTGGCTTCTATAGCCGAAATGGCTACATGGAATCGCGACTTCAAAACGATAACATTGGAGATGGTGCGTATACGCAACACCGAGAACGTAGACCGTGCCATGCGCGATGTAATCATTCCGGAAGTCAGCAAGATTCGCGACAGCATAATGGACCAAATTAAGGATGGCAACCTTCCGAAAGAGGGCATCAAAATTGAGGACCTCGAGAAGCTGGAAGCTAACCCCGAATGGGAAAAAATGCTCGAACACAGCGGCATTGCCGATGGACTGCGACGCATGGGCGAGTTGCAGCAGGATGGTGCAGACATCTTTATGAGCACCTTTTCACATATGAAGAATTACGCATTCTTCAACGATGTAGTCAATTGGTTTATACCATACAACCCCGAGCACTCGCAGGTGGTCTACACCGAGGGAGGGCAAGACGGTATGGCACAAGTGGTGGATCGATTGGCCTACCTGTGCGATAATGATAAATATTCTATGGTGCTGTCCGCGTATATGGTTCCTAAGGCGCAGAGAGATTTCATTATCAACCAACTGAATCAAAACACCGAGCAAATTGCCGAAGCTGTTGATCCCAATGAGGCCAATATGTCGGAACGCGATGTGGCAGTACGTCGCGCTACTCGCTCTTTCCTGCAAAACTACTACCGCTTTGTCAAACTATACCGTCGCAAGGGCGAATTTGCCGACCCTTATCGCGAAGGGCTTAACTTGCTCACCGTCCCGGCACTGGCGTCCTATATACACGATGAAACTATGGTGTCGCTTCTTGGCGAATACTATTTCAAATACGAATACTGGGAAGACGCGCTGACCGCTTTCCGCAGCCTTGAGGATGCAGATGACGCACCCGAGGCTACCTTATACCAGAAGATAGGTTATTGCCACGAACAATTGGGCGACATGTCCGCTGCATTGTCCGCCTACGAACATGCCGAACTGTTGGACGATAACAGCCGTTGGCTACTGCGGCGATTGGCGTATACCAACCGACGCATAGGGCGCGACGGACAAGCCTTGACATACTACAAACGTCTGTCCGAAGCCGCGCCCGATGATACAAGCGCGACATTGGCTTTGGCCTACGCTTATATTCGCCTCACGCGCTGGGCCAAGGCTCTCAACCTCTTGCGTAAGGTCGAATTTGCCGACCCGGAGGATACTCGGCTATGGCGGCCCCTGGCTTGGGTACTCTTTGCTCAAGGTGATTACGAGTCGGCTCGCAAGTATTGGCAGCGCATAAACGCCGAAAGTCTCACAACGGAGGATCATCTGAATATAGGACATCTTGAAGCGGCAACAGGCAATATCCGCGAAGCTCTCACCCAATATCGTCTTGCACAACAGGATGGAGACACGGAAGCACTGATACGTCGATTGGAGGCCGATGGCGATATCTTGCGCCGCGCAGGCATCACATCGGTAAAAATGACCCTCATCGAGGAAGCCCTGCGCAATGGTCGCTGACCCCCACCCGACCAACATCGCCTCGCATACACAGGTCATCAAAGAACATACACCGCCGCAAACACGCACTAACGCGAATGGCCGGCCTAATTGAATAAAAACAAAACATACATACAAACACATAAAAGACAACAGACATGGTAATCCAACGTTGGCAGTCCGTACTACTGCTCATCTCCGCAATCTTCGTAGCCCTCGCGGGCATCCTACCCTACGCCGTCACGGCCAATGGCGTCGATGTGTGCGCCGTGCAGACTCCCGTACTGCTGTGCGTAGACATTCTCGTAGCCTTACTGCTGCTTATAGACATCTTCCTATACCGCAATCTACGCTACCAAATGAAGGTTACCCGCCTTGCGCTGGGCCTTATCGTAGTATTGGAGGCCGCCATTGCGGCATACACCTGCGCCGGACTCGAAGGTGCTACAATATCCATCATCGGCGGCATCGTTATGCCGGTGCTGGCGCTAATATCCTCCTTTGTCGCGTTACGCCTAATGCATCGCGACTATCGCCTGCTCCGCAGCGCCGATCGTCTACGCTGACCCGCGCGCTACACACCACTTACCCGAAACTTTCGAGCAGAAGCCTTTCGAACTTCTGCCGAAAGTTTCGGGCGTTTTTTGCCGATTAAAGCCTGCATATCAAAAAAATTCGCTACTTTTGCATCGTGACACGCAGAGGCGTGTCGCAGGCCTATAAGGCCAAGACACATCAATAAACACAAGGTGTTATTCGGCACATTCTTCGTAGTTCAAACTTGGCGGTTCGAATTTCAAATAGAAGATGGCTTCAATGACACCTGCATCGTTTGCATAAGACATCCGACGTGTATTGCGCCGGAGTGTATATGCATAATCGGTGTGGGGTTATTGTTCCGTTGTATTTGGAGGTACGCCAAGACCTGAACTACCAATGGGACAAATAGATCCTCACACCTTTTCTTTTTCCCTTATAACGCGGCCGCGGGGGTCAGGACGCACATCTTTCAAGCAAAATGAAACGATACCTTACACTCTTCGCTCTATTATGGAGTACAATCATCCTCATGGCCGAGACGTGGACCAACGTCGGCACCGGGAAATGGTACGACAGCATCGTCGATACGTGGCGCATAAGCGATGACTACCCAGTCTATAAGTCATGGAACGTCCAAATCGAGCAATCAGACGAACGCCCCAACGTCTTCCGTGTCCAACCCTACGCCCGTGCTTCCGAGACACTGGGAACTGCAACTTACCCCTCAAGTAATTGGGGCAATATACCATACAATGACGACAACGTCTATGTGTACATACATGTTGTTGGGAGAAACCGCGTTTATATCGAAGGGTTCCGATATATGTACTACGGAAATAATGGATACACCAGTAAAAAATACTATCTCACAGTCACTCAGCGTTGCCCCGAAAATAGTTTTGATTGCGCACATTATGGAGCTGTATTTTCCCTAACAAAAACTGACGAACTTTGGTTCTATCCCGGTTCTTTTGAAGTGACAAGACAAATTGACACCGGCACAAAGAAAACACGATACAACCGCAGTCCTGTCCAATTAGATTTCCCCAAAGGAATCTTGAGCGAAAATATCTACGACAAAGACCCGACAGAGTATTCCGATATATGGGTTGGGAGAGGACTTTATATCAACTGGTATGATGTAATCACGAAAACCAACCTTGTCAGCTCAAGCTATCCGGTAAAGGATAAAGTAATATCCATACATCCATTGGAACAGTCAAGCACAAAGCCAAATGTCTTCCGCTTCCAGCCCTATACTCAGGCATCCAAGAATCTGGGGACTGCAATTTACCTCTCAAGTTATTGGGGCAATATACCATACAATGACGACAACGTCTATGTGTACTTGCACGCCAAAGCGAAGGACAAAATCTACTTAGAACCATACACTTGGTTTTACTTTGGTGATAACGGCTATACAAGCAAAAAATACAATCTCACAGTCAAACAACGATGTCCGGAGAACGGCTATTCAAGCAAATACTACGGCAAGTTAAGCGATGATGGCAAAACAATCATTTTCCCCGTAGGCGCTTTCGAGACAAGCGGAGGATACTCCGGCAAGACGACATATACAACCGAGGAGTTCAAATTAGAGTTCCCCACTGGCGTTCTTAACGATGATGTTTTCAACTTTGTAGAACCTGACCCGGAGGACGACAGCGGCATCTATATGGGTGTAACTTCATTCAATACCACACTGAGGACACTACCAATCCAACGTCTGTCTGACACCACTAAAAATACATTCTTCGACTTCATCAACGGCTTGCAGATGGACAATGCGACATTGTTGTACTATGCTGTCGAAAAGAGTATTGACGCACTGGGCAACCCGACTTATCCTGACAACCTCAGCAATGCCATCCTCATCACTTTCACCGACGGCCTCGACCAAGGCTCGCTGGCAATGAATCCCGCGCCCAAGAACTGGCGCAACTATGCCGCCCAGCTCCATACTAAGATTGGCAACACAAAGATTCAAGAACTCCCGTTGAAAGCCTATACCATCGGCCTGAAGAGCGCAGACGTACTTGATGACGAGCAATTTATGCTAAACCTCACCCAGCTTGCCTCTGACGACAGCAAGGCACACTCGGTTGCAAATATTGCCGAAGTCGAAAACGAACTCACCAAGATTTATGAAGAACTTAACAGCCGAACCACTAAGCGCACCATATCCATAACCGTGCCTATGATGTCGGACGGCGATAAATACAGACTGACACTTGACGGTACCAATGCCTCGTCTTCGGCCAAAGACTCAAAACGTTGGATTCAAGGCACATTCAGCATCGACGACTATTCGCTCAACAACATCGAATACTACGGCGTCAGCAGTTCTTCCGGCACCAAGGTCAAAGGCAAGCTCAACGGCCTGTACCTCACTTTCACCTTTGACGACTGCCGAGACGAAACAGGCAACATCCTGGATATCAAAGACGAAGACATCGACGAGTGGATATACATTCCGTCACGCGATGACTGGCAGCACAATGTCGAGATGATGCGCGAAGGCGTCATCAAGGTCGAAGACATCAAAACCTCGGCGGCAATAATGTTTGCCCTTGACGCCTCCAAGTCTCTCGGCGACCTCTTCCCGGCACTCAAGACAACCGCAATTAACTTTATCAAACGATTATTGGGCGAATATAATGCCGTCGAAGATATCCGCGTGGAGGCCGTTGAGGAACCGCAAGACTGGAGCGATGCCGAAGTCTATAACCTGCAAGGCGTCCGCGTGACCAATCCCACAAGCGGATTCTACATTCTCCGAAAAGGCAATTACACCAAGAAAATTCTCCTCCGATAAGGACCTATATCCTTATCGCTAACAACCTATGTCCTTATTATGTCCGCAGGGCTTTCGTGAATGACCGAAGGCTCTGCGGAGTTTTTTATCGTGCTCATTTTCGTGCGCAACGGAATTTTTTCGTGCATATTTAGGGACGTGAGTGGTGTCTATGCGGCCGAAAATCGCTAACTTTGCATCTTGATAGGTACGCATGCTGCGGTTGCAGCGTATGATACCGCAAACAGCTATTGCATCGTTATGATACTGAAACGTCTACATTCGTTTATGTTGCAACGGTTTGTCCCGCTGCTGGCCATGACGTTCTTCATCAGTTTGTTTATCCTGATGATGCAATTTCTGTGGAAGTACATCGAAGATCTTGTAGGCAAAGGTCTGGATTTTTCGGTGATATGCGAGTTGTTTTTCTATGCAGCGCTGACTATGGTACCCATGGCGCTACCTCTTGCGGTACTACTGGCTTCGCTGATGACTTTCGGCAACCTTGGCGAGAAACTCGAGCTCACGGCCATGAAGGCGGCCGGCATATCGCTGTTCCGCATTATGCGCCCGCTGATAGTGCTGATGATATTTATCTCCATAGGCGCTTTCTTCTTTCAGAACAACGTGCTGCCGGTGGCGCAGACCAAGATGTGGACGCTGCTATTTTCGATGCGGCAAAAAAGCCCGGAGCTGGAAATACCGGAGAAATCTTTTTACAGCGACATCCCGGATATGAACATTTACGTCGAACGCAAGGATCGCAACACCGGTATGCTGCACGACATGATTATTTACGATGTAAGCCGTGGCATAGACAATTCGCGCATCATTCTTGCCGATAGCGCCAAGATGATGTTCACGCAAGACAAGACACAGTTGTTCCTGCACCTGTACCACGGCGAACTTTTCGAGAATTTCACCGACAATTCGCTGGGTAACAACAGCCGGGGATTTATGCCCTTCCGTCGCGAGAGTTTTGACGACAAGAAAGTATACTTCCCTTTTGACGCGAACTTCAACCGACTCAACGAACAAGGCATACGCTCACAATACGTGGGCATGAATATCTCAGAGCTGTCGCATGCCATTGATTCAATACAATCCAAGGTGGACAGCATCGGCCGGGTCTTCGGCACCGAAATCAAGGAGACACCATATCTGGGACTACCCTATTATACTCAGCAGTATGTCAACCATAAGTTGGAACGAATTGCACGACCGCCCGTACATCCACGCCGACCTATAAACGTGGATAGTGTTTTTGCCCGCCCCAATACATCTATGGCACGATCTTACTTGACACAGGCTCTGGCCAAGGTACAGCGCGTGCGCAGCGAGTACGAATTCAAGAGTACGGTGCTGTTGGATCAGGAGAAGTCCATGCGCAAACACGACATAGAGATGCAGAAGAAGTTTACGCTGTCCATAGCTTGCATCATATTCTTCTTCATCGGAGCGCCGTTAGGAGCCATAGTCAAAAAAGGTGGCATAGGCACTCCGCTGGTGCTAAGCGTATTGCTATTTATCGTATACTTTATCTTTGACAACTCCGGATATAAGATGGCGCGCGATGGCAAGACCGCCGTATGGTTCGGAATCTGGTTGAGCACCATGGTTATGACTCCACTGGGAATATTCTTCACCTACAAAGCCGTGGGCGATACATCGATGCTTGACTTTGACTGGCTGCGCAAACTCAATGAAAAGATTAAGCGTCCTTCGCAACTCATGCGCTTGTTCGCACGCGAGAGCCGCAATCTTGAAACCAAGGAATTCACCTTTGAAGAAGTTGTTCCGACCGAAATAACACCTCGATTGCATGCGCTCATCGCGGCCTACCGCAAGACTTCGGCACAGACAGTGCCCTGGTACTCGCGCTATACTTTACGAAGTGCGACAGCACCTCTCGCGCCCGAATTAGAGTCCGTAATCGAGTACTTACACAATTCCAAGGATATATACGTTATACATCTCCTCAACGAAATTCCGATGCGGGTACGTCGCCGCGACATCCCATCCGTGATTATGACACTCGAAAATCTTATCACACGAATAAACGGCGAAGTTACCAAGAACGATGTAGCCTCCGAGGACACTGAGAGCATAGAGGACCATGAGTGCTCCGAGTATTCTGAGAACTCCGACGCCCCAACACTACAATAGCCTATCACCAAACAATATGAGCGAGCAAGATAACATACGACTGAGTACCATAGAGGATGCCATCGCCGCCTTCGGACGTGGCGAGATGATTATCGTGGTGGACGACGAAGACCGCGAAAACGAAGGCGACATCATCGTTGCCGCAGAGAAAATCACGCTGGAGCAGGTCAATTTTATGCTTCACAATGCACGAGGCGTGCTGTGCGCTCCGATGTCGCTTTCGCGTTGCCGCCAATTGGAGCTTGACCGCCAGGTCGAAGACAACACCTCGATGTTGGGCACTCCATTCACCGTCACCGTAGACCTACTGAAAGGATGCACCACCGGCGTAAGCGCGCACGACCGCTGCGCAACGCTCAATGCGCTGGCCGATCCGGAAGCCAAGCCCGAAGACTTCGGCCGTCCGGGCCACATCAATCCGTTATATGCCCAAGAGCAAGGCGTGCTCAGACGCGCCGGACACACCGAGGCGGCTGTGGACCTGGCTCGTTTGGCAGGGTTACAGCCCGTGGGCGTACTCATGGAAGTAATGAACGAAGATGGATCTATGGCTCGCTTGCCGCAACTATATGCCATGGCTCAAAAATGGGGCATGCCGTTAGTGTCGATACGCGATTTGATACACTATCGTTTGGAACACGAACGCCTTGTCGAGATGGGCCCGGAAGTGGACATGCCCACGGCCTACGGGCACTTCCGCCTCATACCCTTCCGCCAAAAAGACAACGGCTTGGAGCACATAGCCATCATCAAGGGCGACATCGCCTCCGACCCGGAGACCCCGGTGCTGGTGCGTGTGCACTCGTCCTGCGCCACCGGCGACATCTTCGGATCTAAGCGCTGCGACTGCGGTGAGCAACTACACCAAGCCCTGCGTGCCATCGAAAAGGAAGGACGCGGCGCCGTCATTTACCTGAGCCAAGAAGGACGCGGCATCGGACTCATGGACAAAATACGCGCCTACAAACTCCAGGAACAAGGCATGGACACCGTGGAAGCAAACATACACTTAGGACACCGAGCCGACGAACGTGACTACGGCGTGGGAGCACAGATACTCAACATGATAGGCGTGCGCAAGATGCGACTGCTCACCAACAATCCGGTCAAGCGCATAGGACTTCAAGGCTACGGCCTCGAAATTGTGGAAAACGTGCCCATAGAAATCGAGCCTAACAACTACAACCGCTTCTACATGCACACCAAGAAGCAGCTTATGGGACACGATTTACACAAAGTGGACTGAATCTTAGATTTATCAGAAATATGCAAACGCTGACGCAAGCATAAATATATACAAGCACATACACAAAAACAACAAACATATACATCATGGCAGATAATACCGAGACCAACGACACCAACGAGAAAAAAGGAATGAACTTTGTCGAACAGATAGTATATGACGACTTGCAAGCCGGCAAAAACGACGGACGCCTGAACACGCGCTTCCCCCCCGAACCCAACGGCTACCTGCACATAGGCCATGCCAAGGCTATATGTATGGACTTCGGCATAGCCGAAAAATTCGGCGGCACCTGCAACCTGCGCTTTGACGACACCAACCCCGTCAAGGAAGATGTCGAGTACGTAGATTCGATACGCGAAGACATTCATTGGCTTGGCTTCGACTGGGGCGACCGTGAGTATTACGCTTCGGACTACTTTCCGCAGCTGTATGCCTTGGCAGAGCGCCTTATACGTGAGGGCAAAGCATATGTCGATGACCAAAGCAGCGAGGAAATAGCCGCACAAAAAGGCTCGCCTACTGTTCCGGGTATCAACAGCCCCTACCGCGACCGTACCCCCGAGGAGAACCTCGACCTGTTCCACCGCATGAACGCCGGCGAATTCGAGGAAGGCTCACGCGTACTGCGCGCCAAGATAGATATGGCATCCGACAATATGCATTTCCGTGACCCGATAATGTACCGCATTATCAAGACTCCCCACCACCGCACAGGCACTCAGTGGAAGGTGTACCCGATGTACGACTTCGCCCATGGGCAGAGCGATTTCTTCGAAGGCGTCACCCACTCGATATGTACACTCGAATTTGTCCCCCATCGTCCGCTGTACGAGTATTTCGTCAAAGAATTGGCCAAGGACGGCAACTACTGTCCGCGACAAATCGAGTTCAACCGTCTCAATCTTACATATACTGTCATGAGCAAGCGCAAACTGCGCCAGCTGGTAATGGAAGGGCTCGTAGCCGGATGGGATGACCCGCGTATGCCAACAATCTCGGGCATGCGTCGCCGCGGTTTTACCCCTACATCCATACGCAATTTTATTGATACCATAGGATATACCAAATACGAGGCTCTCAACAGCGTCAGCCTACTCGAATTTGCCGTGCGCGAGGACCTCAACCGCATAGCCACGCGCGTCATGGCCGTGTTAAATCCTGTCAAAGTAATCATCACCAACTACCCGGAAGGCAAGGTGGAAATGGTACAGATGGACAACAACCCCGAACAGGAAGGCGCCGGGACACACTCCATGCCTTTCTGCCGTGAAATACTTATCGAACGCGAAGACTTCATGGAAAACCCGCCCAAGAAGTACTTCCGCATGTGCCCGGGCGGCGAAGTTCGTCTCAAAGGCGCGTACATCGTGCAATGCCAAGACGTAGTCAAGGATGCCGAAGGCAACATCGTGGAGATACACTGCACCTACGACCCGGATACCCACAGCGGCGCACCGGGCGCGGCACGTAAAGTCAAAGGCACTCTCCACTGGGTGTCGGCACAGCATGCCGTGGACGCCGAGGTACGCCTATACGACCGACTGTTCAATGTCGAGAATCCTGCGGCAGAGACCGAACGCGATTTCCGCGAGATGCTCAACCCGGACTCGCTCAAAGTTATCGAGCACGCCAAGGTGGAGCCATTCGTAGCCGAAAACGCCGAACGCGGCGTCAAGCTGCAATTCCAGCGCGTGGGATACTTCACGCCCGACTATGACAGCACACCCGGGCATCCGGTATTCAACCGCACTATCGCCCTCAAGGATAGCTGGGAAAAAGTTTCCAAGAAATAATCCGGTTTAGGCAACGGCCGCACATAGCCACACATGACATGTGCGGCCATACATTTTCCAAGCATCCGCACTACAAGTCAGACGCTTACAATATAAACCAAACTCCAACGCCCACAAAATACAACCGAACAGCATTATGGATGAAGGAACAGATTACGAACGCAACGAACTCATAGCCAGATTTCGCCAATACCTTCATGACTCCGAGCATAAGGACTTCTTTGGCCACGATGACATAGTAGAAATCTTTGACTATGCAGGAGATATGAGTGATGAATACGTACGTATAGAGGCCCTTATGTACGCAGCACGCTATTTCCCCGAAAGCAAGGATATGGAACAAAGGCGGTTGATATTTTATAGCGGCATGTATCCTCAAGCCGCAAGCGACTTTTTACGTGACCATGGCGGCGATGCCCCCGACCGCCCATTGCTTCAACGCCTTATCGCTATCCAAGAAGGCTTTATCAATGATAGTGATAGCGACAACGCCATCGCTGCATTGGAGCGTATACTCGCCGGCAATCCAAAAATGGACGACGAGGAAACCATACACTTTGTAGACACGGCTCACCATTGCGATTGTCTTGACTGGCTTGAGCAAAACCTGGAGCGCGTGGCCGATTGTTCGAACAATCGTGCATGCCTGCTCTACGAATTGGCTATGTCTCTGCTCGAACAGTATGAATACGCTCGCGCAGTACCTATAATCGAAAAACTGGTAAGTGAAAAACCTTTCATACTATCTTACTGGGAATTGCTGCTGGATGCCCAGATCAACAGCCACGCCGAAGATGCCGATACCGACGACACAATAGAGACCATACTGGCGATGGATCCGGAAAACAGACAAGCCTTAAAGCATAAGTTTCTGAAAATATACCACAACGAAGGCAATCCTGACGAGTTGTCCGAAATAATCCGAGCCATACCGGACGATGGCGAAATCTCGCGTTTATATGTCCGTTCGCTCGTTGCACATGGTCGCAAGGACGAGGCTGCCGCTTACATCAACGGACGCCTCCAAGCCAACCCCTTAGACTATGAGGCCCTCGTCTCAAATTACTTCGTGGTAGGCCATAAACCTTGTCTCAAGGCAATAAAACAAGCGTTCATGTCGCCGGAAGCCAAGGAAAAAGTTTCACCCTCCGATTGGTACGAAGCTATCAAGACGTTGGACACGATCAAAGCCGCCATAGCCGGATACGCAATAATGCTTTGGATTTTGGAGGAATACAGCCATAACGAAATACCGGAATGGTGGACATCCACCCTGATTGTCAACGCCTTCAACGCATGCAAGTACAACTACGTAGTCAACGCCATATATGCCGACGAAACCTTCTTGCATCGATGCGATATGGTACAGTATACATTGGTCGCCTGCGCCTTTGCCAAAGCCGGTGAATACGATATAGCTCGTGATATGTGTTATAACGGGATTGTCTACAACGGAAGATTGTGGCCCAAGATCAAAGACAACAGTCCGCATTGGACATTACTATTCTATCGTTGCTTAGGAATCCTTTCGAATATCGTAGACGCAATTGATGATGCTCGTGAAGCAAAAGAATCACCGATATTCAGTGAAAACCCATTTGACGTACATACACCACGAGACGAATAATGGCGGCATTACCATCTGCCGACTATATTGATATGCCCCATACGGGCGTTCTCCCGGTAGATTTAGTAATTCATTAACG